>Ga0268359_11300_pt1 | contig 32409 bp, 30 predicted proteins | sample BioMet11_FD_194416 | JGI IMG/M metagenome (GOLD analysis project Ga0268359, IMG submission 194416) | Sewage microbial communities from Oakland, California, United States - Biofuel 11 (PacBio Assembly) | ecosystem: Engineered > Wastewater > Sewage > Unclassified | place: USA: California | collected...
ACCGTGCGCAACGGAAACGCCACCCGCCCGTCCGGATCGGTCACGGCCAGCCCGACCCGGGCCTGACCATAATCTATACCAAGGATGCACGGCATGGATCGAAGCCGGGGGAGGGAAGGCCTGTTTGAACAAAGGCCGTCCTTCCCCCTCACCTCTTTGCTTCTCCACAAATGTTTTCAAGGCCCGGAGGGGAACATCCCCCGGATCGACCTTCGCCTAACTCCGCACGCGAGCGGCCTTGGCCGCCTTCTTGAGCAGCTTCTTCCACTTCGGACCGTCGAGGGCCTCGGCCAGGTATTCCACGGTGTGCATGACGTCATGTTTGTCATGCAGCTCCATCAGAATCCGCTGGATACCCATCTTGCAGGAGGGGCAGCCGACCACGATCGGCATGTCCTCGGCGGCGCCCTGCAGATTCTCGGCCAAGGTGGCCCGCTTGCGGTCGCGCAAGCGGTTGTAGATGGCCGGCGAGGTCATGGAGCCCATGCCCGACTCGGCACAGCAGTACGGCGACAGCCTGATGGGCCGGCCCGGTGGTCTTGGTCAGGGCGCCTGGTACATATCGGACGCCTTGGCCTTGGGCACATCGGCCCATTCACTGTGGCAGGAGGCATGATAGAGGATGGGCGAGGTATCCGTCGGCGCCGGCAGTTCCAGGCGGCCGATGAGATACTGGGTCACGTCCATATGGATCAGGCCCGGGCGCAGGGGTCTTGAGTTCGTGCTCCTCCAGGGATTCCCGGCAGGTGCCGCAGGCGGTCAGGCAGTGGGTGGGATTGAGGCCCCATGCGTTCGGCCTGACTGCAGGAGGTCGGCCAGGACGGCCCGGTTGCGCTCCGGTTCTTGTTGTAGGCGTCACCCATGCCGCGGCCAGCAGCGGATAGCCGCAGCACAGATGCTTGGGCGGAATGAGAATGGCCACCTCGGCCCGCAGCAGCAGATGGATGGCCGCCATGGCAATGGTGCTGGAGAACAGCGCCCCGCCGCAGCCCGGGAAGTACAGGACGGTTTCCGGAGCCTCGCGCCCTTCCTGGGGAATGAAGATGGACCCCTTGTCCAACTCCAGGCGCTCGTAGAGGCTGCGCAGGCCCAGGGACGGGTTGGGGCCGCGCATGCCCGGGTTTTCGATGCGGTTGCGCCAGGCCGTGGGCACGAGGTGGACGGCCCGACCGTGGAACTGCTGGCCATAGGCCATGAGCTTGGCGGCCAAGGGCGCGCGCGTGGAGACGTTCTCCACCATGTAATTGAGGATGCGGGACTTGATGGGATGGCCGCCGCACCCCTGCTGGTCGAGGAAGTTGCGCAGGGCCAGGGCCACCTTGCCCGATTCGATCTTGACCGAGCACACACCGGTGCAGCGGCCGCAGGCCGTGCAATAGTCGATGATGGAGCGCAGCTTTTCGAGCAGGGACGGATCGGGCTCGCCCCGGGTGATCTGGGAATAGTAGATGGCCTCGATCAGGGCGCCCAGGCTGATGTTCTTGTTGCGGGGATAATAGAGCATCCCGTATTCCGGCAGGAACATGGGGCAGACCTGCTTGCACTTCCCGCACCGGTTGCACAGCTGGATGCCGGACAGAATATCGATCAGCGTATCCTTGTCCGGCAGGGCCGTCTTCTTGAGGTCCTGGATCAGGCGGTTGAACGAGAAGGTGTAGGGCTCGGCCGCCAGCACCCGGGTGGTGAGCTTGCCGGGGTTGATGATGCCCTTGGGATCGACCCGTTTCTTGTAGGCGCACAGGGCGTCGATCTTGGACTGTTCCAGGAAGGCGATCTTGGTGATGCCGATGCCGTGCTTCGCCGGAAACCGCGCCGCCGAGCTTGGTGACGATCTCGAAGACCTTTTCGGCCGCCTCCCAGCCTGACGCATCATTTCCGGGTCATTGGAATTGACCGGAATATTGACGTGGCAGTTGCCGTCGCCGGCGTGCATGTGGCTGGCCACCTCGACCCGGGTGGCGCCCATCTCGTCGTGGATGGCCTGCAAGCGGTCCTTGAGCTTGGGATAGCGCGAGATGAGGTCGGTGAAGAAGTAGTGGGTCTGGACCTCCACTTCCGAATCCGACAGCTCCTGGGTCGTGAGCTTGCCCCGCAGCACCCGGTCGCAGAACTCCAGCTCCATGGCGATGGAGTCCTCGGTGGCCGGAATGCCGGGCAGGCGTCCGGCGTTTTGCAGGGCGGTCCGATAGGCCTTGGCCATGTAGTGCAGGTTCAGGCTCTCCAGGAAGCCGGCGAATTCCGGCACGACGCTCAGCGGAATGACCACGTCCTCGTTGATCTTGAATCCCGAGGTGCGCTTGGAAATGGCCGAGAGCTTGTGGCGGTCCTCCCAGTACAGTTCGGCGGTCTTGGCGTCCTTGGCCTCGAACACGTCCACCTTGTCGTAGGGTTCGACGATCTTCACGATGTCGGCGGCGGCGCGCAGCAACGCCTCCTCGTCGTCGGAGTCGAGCTGCAACAGCAGCACCGAGATGGGCTCGCCCTCGTAGGTGGTGGACTTTTTGACGTAGTTGATGGCCCGGACGTACTTGGAGTTGAATTCCTCCAGGGCCGAAATCTTGACGGCGTCGCCCTCCACGCGGATGCGGTCGCGCAGGGCGACCACGTCGCGGATGACGCACATGGCGTTCTTCATGGAGCGGCCGAAGAACTCGAGGCACAGCGTGCGGGAATACTTGGGAATGGGATAGAGGGCGAAGCAGGCCTCGGTAATGATGCCGTCCACGCCTTCCTTCTGCACGCCGGGCAGGCCGCCCAGATACTTGTTGGAGACGTCCTTGCCCAGTTCTTGGCCCGGATCTGGTCACCGGGGAGCTTCACCACGTCGCGGACGGCCCCGGACTCGTCGATGACCTCGAACACGGCGGTCTCATCGGGCCGGATCTTGTGGCGCGGGTGATCCACCCGGCGCACCTCGATGATTTCGCCCGAGGCCTCGACCATCTTGTAGCTGATGAGGTTGTCGAGGGTGGTGCCGTATTCGAAGGCGAAGGGACCGCCGGCGTTTTCGGAGATATTGCCACCCAGGGACGAGGCGGATTTCGAGGCCGGGTCCACGGTGAACAGCAGCCCCTTGGCCTCGGCGGCCTTGATGGCGGTCAGGGTGATGACACCGGCCTGGGCGGTCAGGGTCAGGGCCTGCGTGTCGATAGCGATGATCTTGCGGAATTTGGCCAGGCTCAAAATGACGGAGCGGCGCGGAATGGGGATGGCGCCACCGGTCAGGCCCGAGCCGCCGCCACGGGGAATGACGGCGAATTCCAGCTCGTTGGCCAGGCGCAGGATCTGCCGGATATGGTCATGGGTTTCCGGCATGAGCATGCACAGGGGCAGTTCCAGGCGCAAATCCGTCGCATCGGTGGCGCAGGCGATCAGGGCATGGGGGGCGGTGACCACGTCCGCGGTGGGCATGAACTGGCGCAGCCGCTCCACGAGGTTGTCGCGAAACCGCCCGTCGGCCTCGAAGACGTCCCAAAAGGCCTTGGCGGCCTTGCGGATCGTACGCGGATACTCCCCCCAGGCCTTGGGATTCGCCTCGGAGAGCCTTTTTTCCACGGAAGCCTTGACGTCGGACGGATTGATGAACGGGTTGGACCGGACGAGAAAAAGCTCGGCAGCCACGGACACGGCAAGATTTTTCGCATCTTCCGGCCAGGACTCCAGTTCTTCCGGCGAAATATCAAGGACTCGGGGAACAAGACGCTCGGACGGCAGAGAAATGTGGGGGGTACGTTCCGGCATATAAAAGCTTCCGACAAAGGTTAAGGAAAGAGGGTGTCAAATAATGCCAAAATGACGCGTTGGCAAGGCGACGCCCGGAAGGCCCGGCGCCCTTGCCGGCGGCCCGCCGGCAAGAAATGCGAACATTGCCTCCGGCCGTCCCGGACACGGATGGCCCAAACGCCACGGCCGAACCGGGAAAAACGGAGGTCTCCGGGGCGACGCCCAGCCCCGGGGAAGCACGATCAACGCGGTTGGAAGGGAAAGAAGGCCAAAGGACACCGCCCTCTGGCTGCCGGAGGCGTCCTTATCGCCCGAAGGGGGCGCATGAAGGGGAACGAGAAGAAAGCCGCCGGCGATGCCTAGCCGTTATGATCCAGGGTACGGCGACAGGAACGCAACATCAGCTCCTGGAGGATCACCCGCTCGTACTCCACGGAATGCTCGACCTCGGGCCCCTTGTCTTCCTCGAACAGGCGGTCCAGGTACTGGGTTTCCTCCCAGAAATCGAGCAACTCGTCATCGCCGAGATTCTTGATCTGGTCTTCCAGGGGAAACTGATCGTTGGCGGGAAGAAACTGACCCATGCAAGGGACTCCTTGAGCTGCCGTCAGACGGCGTGCCTGCCATGTAAACGGCCCGAGGAATTTTGGCAATGCCTAATTTCCCCCGGTATCGCCGTCCGAACCGGCGACCAGGGCGTCGCGGGCCTCGGCGGCGGGAAGCGACGACCCGTCCGGCGAGGGCATGGACAGCAGGCCGTTGATGACGGCCCCCTCCTCGATGCTGACGACCGGCGCGAGCACGTTGCCGCGCACATTGGACCGCTTGGAAAGCACGACCCGCCGGCTGGCCTGCACGTCGCCGACGATGCAGCCGTTGGTGACGAGTTCGCCCACCCGGATGCTGCCTTCCACCCGGCCGTCCTCACCCAGAACCAGGGTGCCGTCCGAGATAATGTCACCGATGACGCCGCCGTCGATACGGGCGATACCCTGGAAATTGAACTGGCCGCGATATTCGGCCCCAACGCCGAGAAACGCGGTAATCGCGTTGGCATCCGACTTCTTTTTTCCGGAACGTCCGAACATGCTCTTTTTCTCCGGGGACCGCGGCGATCCCCGCGCCGTCGCTCCGCCGTCCCTTCCGGGACCGGGAGGACACGGGCATCCCCGGGCAGGGGCACCGTCATCACGGCCCAGGCCCGCCCCAGGCTCCGGCCGGCTCCCCTACCGGTGCAATTCGAGATTGATTTCAATCAGCCGATTATTGATCTGCTTGATGCGGTCGATATTGTCGCCGTACTTCTCGGCGAGCACCCGCTTTTCCTCGATGAGCTGATAGCGCTCCACTTCCAGGGCGCTGGCGCCGGCGGCCGGCGGCGGATTCGGCACCTCAGGCATGGGCGGCGCCTTGACCTTGCTGCCGCAGGCGACGACGAGCGCCACCAGGAAAGCCAGCCCCAGGCCGGCAAGCACACGTGTATACGATCGCATAGGGTTCCTCGGGAACGCATCCTAGCAAAAGGGCGCACCGCTGTCCCGCAAAAAAGCCTGCGGGGGGACCGGCCGGCCGACGGCCTCAGTCCGCCCCGGACGCATCCTCCGACGTCTTCGGCTCCGCAGCGCCCAGAAGGCGCACCTCGCGCTGGGGGAACGGAATGGAAATGCCGGCCTCGCGGAAGCGCCGCTCCAGGGGTGAAGCGAATGTCGGACAGGGTGGACATGCCGACCGTGACGTCGTCGACCCAGAAGAACAGCCGGAAATTGAGGGAACTGTCGGCAAAGTCCTCAAACTGCACGAACGGCGCCGGCTGGCGCAGCACCCGGGGATGGGCCGCGGCCGCCTCCAGCAAAATCGACCGGACCTGCTCGACATCCGAACCGTAGGCCACGCCGATAAGGAGATCCTTGCGCATGGTGCGGTCCCGATGCGACCAATTCACGATCTTGCCGGCGATCAGCTCGGAATTGGGCACGAAGAGCATGGCGTTGTCGAAGGTCCGGATCATGGTGTTGCGGATATTGACCTTCAGGACCTGCCCCCAGGTCTCGCCGATTTGGATGATGTCGCTGGCCTCGATGGAACGGCCGAACAGCAGGATCAGACCGGACACGAAGTTGTTGACGATGTTTTGCAATCCCAGGCCGATGCCCACGGACAGGCCGCCGGCCACCACCGCCAGGCTGGTCAGGGAAATCCCAGCAGGAAAAGTGAAATAAGGGCGTAGCAGCCCCACAGCAGATACAGGGACGTAGTGTCGAGCACGGCAAAGGCGCCGGCGTCGATCTCCGGCCGCAGCCGGGGCAAGTCCTTGAGGAAGGACCGGACCACGGTGATGGCCGACTTGGTCACGAAAAAGCCCGTCAGAATCAGGGCCAGCCGTCCCAGGGTCACGCTCACCCGGCCCACGGTGATGGTAAAGCCCACGACATCCAGAAACATGCTGCTGCCGCCCAGCTCGGCGGAAAACCAATAGAGCGCCAGGAAAAATAGGGACAGGAAGATCAGCGGAAAGCCCAGCCCGGCCACGAGGCTCCGGACGAACATGGACGAGCCCTCGCGCTCCGCCCGCACCTGCCAGGCCGCGACCAGCCGCGACAGGCCCATGCCGATTTGCAGGGAAGCCAACAGCAAAAACCAGCCGGTGAGCACGAGCACGGACAGATGCTGCCAGCCGAAGGCGGTCATCACCATCAACCCGACCACGACCACCGGCGTAGCCGGCCGGCCGGGCGCAACGGCCCGGCCTCCCAGATACCCGGCGCCCGCATCATGTGAAAAAAGAGCGCCAGGAGGAGCAGCCAGCAGCCGGTCTGGAGCGGTTCGGGAAAACCGACGATTTGGGTCACGATGCCAAGGGCATAGAGCCGCCATACCCAGCGCAGGGGATTATGCTGGGCGGGGTCCGCCGCCAGGCCGGTCACCTGGACCAAGAACCAGGAAAACAGCATCAACGCGGCGGCCAGCAACATCTCCGCCACGCCGTTACAACTCTCATAGAGCAACAGCGGCGCGCCCAGGGCGACCCAATGCAGCAGCAGGCTCAGACCGGCCACCCGCCAGCTCCGGCGCAGCAAGGTCCGGGCCGGCAGGTCCGGAAACCGGAAACACAGCCGCCGCCAGGCCATGAAGTCGAAGACGAACAGGACGACCAGACCGACCCCGATCTTGACCAACAGCGACAGGGTCCGTTGGGCGTCGGCCCCCATGGCCAAGGATTGCAGCATGGTGCCGTTCGACCGGCCCCACAGCTGCAACCGTTCGCCCGTCCTGAACCAGCCCTTCCAGGAAAAAAGCTCCCCGGACGCCTCCAGGTAATACGTGCGCCAAGCCTCGGGAATCTTCTTGCGCAAGGCCTCCCGGGCGTCTCCCAACGCCTCCAGGTAATCCTTGGCCGGCGCCAACTGCTTGTCCAGGGCGGAGCGCTCGCCGACCAGGCCAGCCTTCACCCCGGTGAGGTAGCGCATGTAATATTGGATGGCCTCGGCGAGCTTCGGCTCAGGGTCCTCGCCCAGGCGCTTGGCGAATTCTTCCTTAAGGGATTCCAGCTGATTGGAAATTTTTTGCAGCTCGTCCCGGGCGTCCTGCAACGGGGCCACCATGGTTTCGGTGGTCCGGCGGAGCTGCTCCATGTCATTGAGCACGGCCCGCAGTTCCCGGGGGTTGCCGGAGGACAGGCTGATGATGAGCCCGAGTTCGTCGAGCTTGCTCTGCTGGGCGTCCAGGTCTTTCCTGAATTGCCGGACGTCCTTGAACATCAGGCTGCCCATGGCCTTGACCCGGGAGGCCTGCTGCACCAGGGCCTCCTGATGCAACGTCAACAGGAGCTGCCAATCCTTGGGTGCTTCCTGTTCCGCCGCCGGCGGATTCGCCGTCTTCCGGGCGTCCGGAGCCGAGTCACCCCGGGCCGGCAGGGCGACGGACAGGAGGCCGAGCGTCAGGATGCAGCCCAGCAGCCAGCCCCAGGGCCGAAGGCTAGCGCTTTTCCATGGGCGTATAGGCATGGCTTTTCCGTCCGATGTAAATCTGGCGCGGCCGATGGATGCGCTGGTCCGGGAGATTGGGTTTCCTCTTTCCAGTGGGCGATCCAGCCGGGCATGTTCCCGATAGCCATCATCACCGGATACATGCGGGGCGGGATGTTCAAGGCACGCAACAGCAGGCTGGAGTAAAAGTTGGTGTTGGGGAAAATGCGGCGCGAGGCGAAATACTCGTCGCTCAGGGCGCGTCCCTCGATTTCCTGGGCGATGTCGTAGAAGGCGTCGCGCTTGGCATAGCCCCGCTGCACGAGATCCTGAAAGGCGTTCTTGATGAGGCGCGCCCGGGGGTCCTCGGCGTGGAAGACGCGCTGGCCGAACCCGATCAACCGGCCCGTATGGGTCTTGGCCGCCTCCAGGATGCGGTCGACGGAAATCCGGCCGTCCCGCACGTCCTCGAACATGCGGATGGCGGCCGAGCTGGCGCCACCATGGTGGCGGCCCCACAGGGCGCAAATGCCGGCGGAGAGCGAGGCGAACAGGTTGGCCTGGCTCGACCCGACCATGCGCACCGTGGAGCAGGACGTGTCCAGGGCCTGGTCGGCGTGGCAGATCAGAAAGACGCTCAGGGCCCGCACCACGGGTTCCGGCGCCTCGTAGACCCAAAACGGCACCGAGAACATCATGTGCAAAAAATTGCGGCAGTAGGAAAGCCTGGGATTGGGATAATTGAGCGGCAGTCCCTGCGACTTCCGATAGCTGAAAGGCCGCGATGGTGCGCACCTTGCTCATGATCTTGGCGGCCGCCTGCCGCAAATCCTCATGGGAGCTGATGTCGTAGAGCTCGGGATAATAGCTGCCCATGGCGTTGATCATGGCCGAAAGGATGGCCATGGGGTGGCCGTTGGGCGGGAAGCCGTCCAAATGACTGAGCAGGTCCTCGTGGAGCAGCTCCTGGTCGCGCAGCATGACCCGGAAATCCTCGCGCTCGGCGGCGGTCGGCAGCTCCCCGAACATGACGAGCATGGCCGTTTCCACGAAGGTGGCCTTTTCCGCCAACTCCGTCAGATCGTAGCCGCGATAGAGGATCGTCCCCTGCTCGCCGTCGATATGGGTAATGGCGCTTTTGCACACGGCCGTGTTGCCGTAGCCGGGATCGAGGGTGATCCAGCCGGTCTTTGCCCGCATTTGCCGGATGTCCAGGGCCCGCTCCACGTGATCGCCCGTGATGACGGGCAGTTCGAACGTCGTGTCGTCAATGCGCAAGGTGGCGGTGGTCGGTGCGTTCATGAGCGTCCTTTTGCTGAGGTGGTAAGACATACCCGGCCGCCCATTGCCTGTAAAGTCCCGTCCTTGCCCGCCTCCCGCGCCGTCCCCCGTTGCCTCCGACGGGTGAATGGCTTACCGTCGTCGAAGAGAACGATAAGGAGTTCGCCATGCCTCTGCTTGCGGTTAATGTCGATCACGTCGCCACCTTGCGCCAGGCCCGACTGGGCATCCAACCCGATCCCGTCGCCGCCGCAGCCCTGGCCGAACTGGCCGGGGCCCGGGCCATCATCGTGCACCTGCGCGAGGACCGCCGCCATATCCAGGACCGCGACGTCCGCCTGCTGCGCCAGACGCTCAAAAGCCGCCTGCACCTGGAGATGGCCGCCACCCCGGAAATGCACGACATCGCCCTGGACGTGGTGCCGAACATGGTCTGCCTGGTGCCGGAGAAACGCCGGGAGCTGACCACCGAGGGCGGTCTCGGCGTGGTCCGGCCGCGAGGCCGAACTGACGGATCTTCGTGGCCGATCTGGCCAAGGCCGGCATTCCGACCAGTCTTTTTATCGACCCCGAGCCGGAACAAATCGCCGCCTCGGCCACCGTGGGAGCCGCCTTCATCGAGCTGCACACCGGCGCCTACGCCAACGCCGCCACCCCGGCCTGCCCGGCAAGCCGAATTCGACCGGCTGGCCGCCGCCATTCCCTTGGCCCGCAAGGCCGGCCTGCGCGTCAACGTCGGCCACGGCCTCGACTACGACAATATCCACGCCTTTAGGGCCCTTTCCGGCATCAGCGAATATTCCATCGGCCACAGCATCATGGCCCGGGCTATCCTGACCGGCCTTCCCGAGGCCGTCTCCGTCATGGCCGGCATCATCGCCGGCTTCAAGGACTAGGCCGCGCCATGATCGTGGGGCTGGGTCTGGACGTGACCGAACTCGACCGGATGGAGACCGTGCTCGCCCGGTACGGCGAACGCTTTCTCGCCCGCATCCTCACGCCGGCCGAACGGGCCGCCCTGCCGCCCTGCCGGCTGCCCAGGGTGGCCGGCCTGTTCGCGGCCAAGGAGGCGGCGGTCAAGGCCCTCGGCACCGGATTTTCCCAGGGCATCGGCTTCGCCCATCTGGAAATCCTCTCGGACCCCCTGGGACGGCCGGTGCTCAACCTCTACGGACCGGCCCGGGACCGGGCCGAAGCCCTGGAAGCCACAGGCTGGCACGTCAGCATCACCCACGGCCGCAATACCGCGGCGGCGGTGGTGGTCATCGAAAAGACCGGGAAGTGCCTGCGGCCGAAAAAGCAATAAGCGGCCTCCGGCGGCCGGGGCATGATGCCCCCGGGCCCCTCGCGCCGAAAGGTTATACTATGGGTCCCCGCGCCGAAGGACCGGGTCATGCTTGAAAAAGATGGCCACAGGACAGGAGGATCGGGGGGAATGCTTCCCCCTGGCGGGTCCAGGGCAGCGCCCTGGTCGGCGAAGGCAAAGAAGGAGCGTACCATGCTCGACGAACGTTATTTCGATCCCTTGCCCACCCCGGCCGAAATCGCGGCCTGGGACGCGGCCAGCGTGGCCGAATGCGGCCTGTCGTTTCTGGCCCTGATGGAAAACGCCAGCCGCGAGGCCATGCACGCCCTGGTCGGCGAGGTCGGGGACGTGCGGGGGCAAACGGGTGCTGCTCTTGGCCGGTCCGGGCAACAACGGCGGCGACGCCATCGCCCTGGCCCGGCACCTGGACGGCCTGGGCGCCCAGGTCACCCTGGCCCTGGCCAAGGCCCGGGGGCGCTACACGGGCGCGGCCGGCTTCAACGCCCGGGCGGCCGCCAAGCTCGGTCTGCCCATGATCCCCTTGCGCCGGGTCGAACTCAGCCGGGCCGATCCGCCGGACATCCTGGTGGACGGACTCCTCGGCACGGGCTTTTCCGGCGAACTGCGCCCGGACCTGGCGGCCCTGGTCGCGGCCGTCAACGCGCTGGCCGACCGGACCTACATCTTTTCCCTGGACATTCCCTCCGGCCTGTCCGGCCTCACGGGCCGGGCCTCGCCCCTGGCCGTGACCGCCCGGGCCACGGTGACCTTCGAGGCGGCCAAGACCGGCTTGACGGCCACGACGGCCGCCCCCTACGTGGGCAAGCTGCTGGTGCGGCCCATCGGCCTGCCCCGGCCGGTCAAGACCGCCCACCCCTGCCGGGCCTTCCGCCTGCGGCCGGACATCGTCCGGCTCCGTCCCGTCCTGGCCCCGACCGGGCACAAGGGCGGCGCCGGCCGGGTGGTGGTGGTCGGTGGCAGCCGGGGCCTGACCGGGGCGCCGCTGCTGGCCGGCCTGGCGGCCCTGCGCGCCGGCTCGGGGCTGGTCAGCGCGGCCTGTCCCGGGGCCGTGGAAGTCGCCCTCAAGGCCGGCTTTCCCGACGTCATGACCATGCCCTTCGGCACGGCGGGGCATTTCACGGCCGCCGAAGCGCCGGCGGTCCGGGAGTTCGTGGCCGGAGCCGACGCCGTGGCCCTGGGGCCGGGACTCGGCCGCCACCCCGAAACGGCCGGCTTCCTGGAGGCCCTGCTGCCCCTGCCCTGTCCGGCCGTCGTCGACGCCGACGCCCTGAACCTTTTGGCGGCCGATCCGAAGCGCGCCGCCAAGCTCGGTCCCCAATCGGTCATCACGCCCCATCCCGGCGAAGCGGCCCGGCTGCTCGGCACCGACATCGCCGCCGTCGAGGCCGACCGCCTGGAAGCGGCCCGGACCCTGGCCCAACGTTGCGGCTGCGTGGCCGTGCTCAAGGGCCCGGGCACGGTGGTGGCCACGCCGGACGGACAGGCCGTCGTCTCGCCCGTGGTCGCCCCCAATCTAGCCGTCGGCGGTTCCGGCGACGTGCTGTCCGGGCTTCTGGCCCATCTGCTGGCCAGTTCCCTTTCCCCCTTGCTGGCAGCCTGTCTGGCGGTGTACTGGCATGGTCTTTTGCGGCATACGCCTTGCCGCCATCTATCCCGGACGGGGCAACCTGGCCTCGGAAATCGCCGAAATGCTGCCCCACGCCATAACGGAGTGACACCATGCTCAAAGCCAAGGACATCATGACCACGGACGTGGTCTCCATCACGGAAGACACCGATATCGCCCAGGCGGCCAAGCTCCTGCTGGAAAAAAGCTTCAACGGCGTGCCGGTCGTGGACGCCGCCGGCAAGCTGACCGGCATCCTGTGCCAGGCGGATCTGGTGGCCCAGCAAAAAAAGCTGTCCCTGCCCTCGGTCTTTTCCCTGCTCGACGGCTTCATCCCGCTGGGTTCCATGAAGGATCTGGACCGGGAGATGGAAAAGATCGCCGCCCTGACCGCCGGCAGCGCCATGACCCGCCGTCCGGTCACGGTCTCTCCGGAGACCGAGCTCGACGAGGTGGCCACCATCATGAGCAATAAGGGCTATCACACCATCCCGGTGGTGGACGGCGGCACCCTCGTCGGCGTCATCGGCCTGCGGGACGTGCTGCGGACCCTGTTGGAAAAGAAGTAACCGTCCGATGGACCCGAAGGCACCGAGAACGCTGGTTCTCCCCGACGAAACGGCCACCCTCGCCTTGGGCCGGACGCTGGCCCGTATCCTGGCCGATCCGGCCAGCCGGGCGGCTCTGCTCTTGCGCGGCGGCCTCGGATCGGGCAAAACCACCCTGGTCCGGGGATTGGCCGAGGCGCTGCCGGGCGGAGGGGACGCCGAAGTGGCCAGCCCGAGCTTCAATATCGTCAACGTCTACCCCACCCGGCCCGAAACCTACCATCTGGACCTCTACCGGATACCGCACGGCGATCCGGCCGTGGAGGAACACCTGGAGGCCGCCATCCTGGCCGAGGCCATCGTGGCGGTGGAATGGGCCGAATATCTGCCCGAGCCGCTCCGACCGGGGGATCGGTTGGAGATCGACTGGCTGCCGGCCGCAACGGGCCGGCGCTGCCGGATCACGGCCGCCGGCGACCAGGGGCAAGCCGCCCTGGCCGCCCTGCTGCGGCAAGTTCCGGCCGATTGGGAAGCCTGACGCCGCCCGGACCGCGCGACCGAGTTCGACATTTGGAGGGAGCCATGCGCATTCTCGTACAAAAATACGGCGGCACGTCGGTCAAGGGCCTGGAGCGCATGCGCCTGGTGCTCGGACGCGTCCAGGAAGCCCACGCCGCCGGCTACAAGCTGGTGGTGGCCCTTTCGGCCATGGCCGGCATCACCAACCACCTGCTGTGCCAGGCCCGGGAATTCGCCCACTGCCCCGACCCGGCCGAACTTGACGTACTGGTCACCACCGGTGAACAGGCTTCGGTGGCCCTCTTCACCATGCTGGCCAAGGAGGCCGGCCTGCGCGCCCGGTCCATGCTCGGCTTCCAGATCCCGATTCTCACCGAATCCAATTACACCCGGGCGCGCATCTTGGACATCAACGCCGACCGCATCAAGACCATGCTCGAAGACTACGACCTGCTGGTCGTGGCCGGTTTCCAGGGCGTGGACTGCGAAGGCCGGATCACCACCCTGGGGCGCGGCGGGTCCGACACCACCGGCGTGGCCCTGGCGGCGGCCCTCGACGCCGAGCTGTGCGAAATCTACACCGACGTCAACGGCGTCTACACCACCGATCCCAATCTGTGCAGCACCGCCCGCAAGCTGGACCGCATCTCCTACGACGAGATGCTGGAGCTCTCCAGCATGGGAGCCAAAGTCCTGCAAATCCGCTCCGTGGAGTTCGCCAAAAAATACAACGTGCCGGTCCGGGTCCGGTCCACTTTCACCGACGATCCGGGAACACTGGTCACCCAGGAGGATACGGACATGGAAGACGTCCTGGTTTCGGGTATCGCCTACGACAAGGACCAGTGCCGCCTCACGGTCAGAAACGTCATGGACCGTCCGGGCGTGGCCGCCGCCATCTTCGGCCCCATTGCCGACGCCGGCATTCCGGTGGACATGATCATCCAAAACAGCGGACGCGAAGGCCGGACGGACATGACCTTCACCATCTCCCGGATCAACCTGGAAAAGACCCTGTCCATCCTGGAGTCGCTCAAGAACACGCTCGGCACGGAAGAGATCCAATACGACCTCAACACCTGCAAGGTGTCGGTCATCGGCGTGGGCATGCGCAGCCACTCCGGCGTGGCCGCCAAGATGTTTTCGGTGCTCAAAAACGAAAACATCAACATTTTCATGATTTCGACCTCGGAGATCAAAATCACCTGTCTGATCGAGGAAAAATATCTGGAATTGGCCGTACGGGCACTGCACGACGCCTTCGAGCTGTCCAAGGGCCCGGCCAGGACCTGTTAGCCATGCGACACGTCACCCTCTACGATACGACCCTGCGTGACGGTACCCAGTCCGAAGAAATCAACCTCACCACCGAGGACAAGCTCCGCGTCGCCCTCAAGCTCGACGAACTGGGCGTCGCCTACATCGAAGGCGGTTGGCCGGGATCGAATCCCACGGACAAGCGCTTCTTCGACGAGATCCAGAATTACCACCTGCAAACGGCCCGCATCGCCGCCTTCGGCAGCACCCACAACCACCGGACCACGGCCGAAACCGACCCGAACCTCAAGTCCCTGGTCGAATGCGGCGCCCGGGTGGTGACCATCTTCGGCAAGTCCTGGGACATCCACGTCACCGAGGCCCTGGGCACCACCCTGGAACGCAACCTGGAGCTGGTGGGCGACTCCCTGGCCTTCCTGCGGCCACACGTCGCGGAACTCTTTTTCGACGCCGAGCACTTCTTCGACGGCTACAAGGCCAATCCCGACTACGCCCTGGCCGTGCTCCAAAAAGCCCACGCGGCCGGCGTCGACGTGCTGGTGCTGTGCGACACCAACGGCGGCACCCTGCCCCGTGACTTCCGGACCATCATGGGCGCGGCCGTCGCCGCCCTGCCCGATGCCAAGTTCGGCGTCCACCCCCACAACGACTCGGGCCTGGCCGTGGCCAACGTGCTCGAAGGCGTGGAACTGGGCGCCGTCCAGGTCCAGGGCACCATCAACGGCTACGGCGAACGCTGCGGCAACGCCAACCTGTGCTCCATCATCCCGTCGCTGGAACTCAAGTATGACATCCGCTGCCTGCCCGAGGGCAAGCTGCCCCTGCTCACCCCGACCTCCCGCTTCATCTCGGAAATGGTGAACCAGGCCCCACTGTCCGACCTGCCCTACGTCGGCACCAGCGCCTTCGCCCACAAGGGCGGGGTCCATGTCAGCGCCGTGGTCAAAAATCCCAAGACCTACGAGCACATCGCCCCCGAGACCGTGGGCAACACCCGCCGGGTGCTCCTGTCCGACCTGTCGGGGCAGAGCAACATCCTCTACAAGGCCCGGGAATTCGGTTTCGAGCTGGACAAGAACGATCCCTTCGTCCTGGAACTGCTGACCACCATCAAGGAGCGCGAGGCCGCCGGCTACGAATACACGGCCGCCGAGGCCTCCTACGAGCTGCTGCTCAACCGGGTGCTCGGCCGGACGCGGACCTATTTCAACGTCACGCGCTACCGGGTGCTCGACGACAACGTCTGCGACCGCGGCGACCCGCTCACCGAAGCCACGGTCATGCTCAAGGTAGGCGGCAAGATGCGGCACACGGCCTCCACGGGCCATGGTCCGATCAACGCCCTGGACAACGCCATCCGTGAGGCCTTGAAGGACTTCTACCCCCGGCTGGCCGAAATGCAGCTCCTCGATTTCAAGGTCCGGGTGCTCTCCGGCGGCAAGCGGAACGACTGCGACAAGAAAGGCTGCGGCACGGCCTCGGATGTCCGCGTCCTGGTGGAATGCGGCGACAGCCACCGCCGCTGGGTGACGGTGGGCGTTTCCTACGACGTCATCGAGGCCAGCTTCGAAGCCCTGGTCGATGCCATCGACTACAAACTCTTCAGCGACGACCGGGAAAAACTCACCCGCGCCCTCACGCGCTAACAACAAGGCCCCAGGGGCGGCGCCCCGGATACCTCACAGAACCAAAAGCCGGGAGAAGCGAAATGCTGCTCCCGGCTTTTTTCTGCGCGCGGATCGTTGGCGGACCAGAAGGTCGAAGGGATGCTTCCCGCGGCCTACGCCTTGTCCTGCCGGAACAGGACGGCCATGCAGCCCTGGTTGTAGAGGTTTCGGGCGAAGCATTCGCAGCAGATATCGCAGCCGGTGGCCACGTGCATGAACATGCTGCGGTTGCCCACGGAGATGCTGCGGCCGGGGTAGTCCAGGCCGATGGTGCCGGTCGGCATTTCGGTAAAGTAGCCCGAAAAGGGATAGTGCTTGTTCTCGTTGTCGTCCTTGAAATAGCAATAGCCGCCGTTATGCTCGAAAATGCAGTGGTGTCCCGAGGTGAGGGCCAGATACCAGGCGTCGGTCGGCTCGTAGCAGTACCAGCCTTCGCCGTTGCGGCACACCGTATGGGGCGCCATGAAGTCCTCGCGCCCCACGCCCTCGAGCACGACCAGGGCCACCTTCCGGTCGGCCAGCAGGGAGAGCACCCGCCCCCGGATGTCGGTCACCGAATCGATCGCCCCCACGTCCGCGGACACCGGGATATGGATATTGCGCGACGGGATCATGATCAGCCGGCGCAGCGACGTGTTCTTGAAGTGGTAGCCCTCCTTGGACACGGCCAGATACTCCGGCAGGCGCTTGCCATCCTCGGAGCCGCCGCCGAACAGCGCCAACACCTCATCCCGGGAGGCCACCCGTTCCAGCCGGGGCTCGGCGGCGAGCGCTTCCCGGTCGCGGTCCGACAGGCCGTACAGCCCGGCGTAGCGGGCCGACCAGTTGCTGGACACACCCAGACCGTCCAGGGTGGAGAGGTCGATGGGGGTTAAGGCCTTGGTCATGCCGCCCGTCCCGACCAGGATGGTCAGAAAGCCCGATTCCCGGGCAAAACGGTCGGCCTCGGCAAAGGCCTCCGCGATCATGTCCCGGCGCTCCTGGGCGGTCATCACGGTGTAGCGGGAGCAATAGTACTGCCGGGCCAGGGTGAGGAAGGCAAAGGACGGATCGTATTTGTCCACCAGGTCCAGGGCCGTATCCACCACCCAGGTGTTGCTGCCCGGCTCGCAATCGCCGGGGAAGGGATGCCGGGACAGCAGTCCGCGCACCATATCCACCACGGGGCTCTCGGCCTCGATCTTGCGGCCCGTGCGCAAATCCACGGTCTGCTGCCACTGGCGGGCATCGAGTATGGCCACACTCATAATGCCATCTCCTTGGAATTCCAATCGACTTTTGTGCCGAGCAGGTTCAGTCGCCGGCCGCAGCTCGGGCAGCGATCCCCATCGGCCAGATACTGATCCAGCTTGTCGCCGCCGCAGCCCAGGCTGAAGCGGGTGATGACCACGGCACCGCAGTCCGGGCAATGGGTATCGACCCACTCCGACCCGATGAAATTGTGGAAATAGATGTGGGGCAGCCGCTTGCGCAAGGCCTCCAACTTGTCGTTCAAGGCCGTGATGTTCGGGTATTTCTGGCCGGTCATCTTGTGTGTCGGCAGCAAGCGGAAGGCGTGCCAGGGGATCTCCGGGTTGATGTCGGCCAGGATGTCGGCCATCTGATCCAGCTCATGGTCGTTTTCCGACTCGATGACCGGCGTGGCCACCTCGACATGGCAGCGCTTGGCCAACTGACGGATGGTGCGGATCACCGGCTCGCTGTCGGGAATGCCCAGATAGCGCCGGCAGAAGTCCGGAGAGAGTCCCTTGAGGCTGATATTGAGAAAGGAAAAGATATCGCCCAGCTGTTCGGCGGCCTCGGGCGTGGTGTAGCCGTTGGTCAGGCAGCCCATGGGCAGGCCGGCCGCCTTGGCCGCAGCGGACAGGCGCTGCAGCGACGGCAGGGACACGGTGGGCTCGTTGATGTTAAAGACGATATTGTGGCAGCCATACTTCCTGGCCAATTGTATCATGTTGTCCGGCTTGATATCGACCATCACATCCTGCATCCCGGCCGGATCTTCCTTGGCGATGTAGGCATTGGAGCAGTAGCGACAATCGAAGTTGCAGCTTGCGGTGCCGATAACGAGGGAACGGCTGCCGGGGTAGGCATGGTAGAAGGGCACGGATTCCACCCGTGACACATCATAACTGCACCATTTGTCGGGGAAACGTTCCCTGATCTCACCGTCCACGGCCTCGTACATACGACAAAAGCCGTACGATCCATTCTCCAATCGACACCGTCTTTCACAATACGGGCATTGCATGGCGGTCACTTCCTTGGTTTACTGCAATACTGCGGCCTGCCCCGACCGAATCGTGCCCTCCGGCGCGACCAGCCCGGACGCCGTCCTCCTACTGTAGGATCAGACTCCACCGAAAGGGGCCGAGCCAGAGCAGGAAGGCGGCAGCCATGAAAAGGATATCGCCCCGGCCCATATGAATGCTGCCGCCTTGGCCATAGGTGGCACCGTTGACCCCACGCAGTTCGAGGGACAGGGCCAAATCGGCCGAACGGCGCATCTGGGCCAGAAAGACCGGGATGAAAAGCGGCAGGAAGTTCTTCGGATTGCAGAGCTTCTTGACCTCGAACCCCCGGCAGCGCTGGACTTCGATGACCCGCAGGGCCATGCCGAAGATATTGGGCAGCATACTCACCAGAGCCGAAACGAACAACACGAGCCGGCCCGGCAGCCGCAGACTGCGCAACGAGAGGATCATGTTGGAAAAGCTTGTCAGTTTGACCACGAGCACGTCGGCCAGCACCACGATGAAAATCCGCAGAAAAAAAACGCCCAGCCAGGATAGGCCGAGCCAGACGCCCTCCTGCCAGGTGGGCGCCTTTTCGATGCCGCCGGCAATGAAAAGCACCAACAGCACGGGCAAGCCGGTCACCAAGATGCCCAGGGCCAGCAGCAGGATGCGGTCGAACTCCATGGTCATGGCCAGGATGGCCATCAGCAGCAGGATATAGGCGACCAGGACCCGCCAGTCCGAACAGACGAAGGCATAGGCACACAGCGAGACGGCAAACAGGCACTTGGACAGAGCATTGGCCTCGCGCAGCATCCGGTTCATGCCTCTCCTCCGCCGACCGCTTCGTCCGAGACGATGCGTCCCGCTTCGATCCGGACCACCCGGGTCGCCACCATCGCGGCAAAGGCGTCCTCATGGGTGGCCACCAGCACGGCCTTGCCCGCGGCCGTCTTGTCTCTGACCAAGGCGGCCATAATCTCCATATTGGCGTCATCCAGGCCGGTCGTGGGCTCATCCAGGCACAAGAGCGTCGGATCGGCCACCAGGATGGCGGCCAGACACAGACGCCGCTTTTCGCCGAAACTGAGGGAAAACGGCGCTCGCGACAACTTGTCCCCCAGGCCGAGGGCGGCGAGTTCCGCCAGAACGCGTTCCTGCCGGACGGCGGGCGGCACGCCCAGATTCTGGAGCCAATAGCCGCACTCCGCCTCGACGGTGTGGGAAAAAATCTGCTCCTCGGGATTTTGCAACATCAGGGCCACATCCCTGGCCATGCCCAGCCCGGGTGCCAAGGCGACCGTCCCGGAAGCGGGTTTAATCAGTCCCTTAGCCAGCCGCAGCATAGTGGACTTGCCGGAGCCGTTGGGCCCCATCAGGGCCACGCATTCACCCGGCTTTACGCACAGCCGGACGTCCGCCAGCGCCGTCGTCCCCTTGCCGTAGCGGAACGAGACGTCATCGAAGGTGAGCAGCGGCACTGCCGCCGGTCGCGGTGCGGACCGGCGCCGCGCGAACGGCGGTGTCGCCGTCCGGTGCAACAGACCGTCATTTTGCAGACAGCCGTCGACGATGGTGAGGAAGCGGTCGGCAAACCCGGCCAACCGATTGAGATCATGTTCGATAATGAGCACGATCCAGCCGTGTTCTCGGCTCAGGACGTCGAGATGTTCGAACAGCCGATTGGCCGTGGCGGTGTCGAGATAACTGGTTGGCTCGTCCAGGAGCAGGACTTTCGGCTGGATGGCCAGCATGGACAGGGTGGCCGTGAGCTGCTTCTGGCCCAGGGACAACCCGGAGACCAGATCCTCGGCCCGGCCGTCCAGATGGTGGCGGGCGAGCAGGGCCATCGCCCGCGCACGGCAAACGCCCTCGCCTTCGCCGCACATGCGCGGTCCGAGGAGCACCTCTTCCAAAATGGTCCGGCAAAAGAGCTGGGCTTCGGGATTCTGTCCCACCAGCCCGGCAAAGCCCGGCGGTCCGCCGGCCAGGCAATCCCGGCCATCGAGATAGAGATGCCCGGTGGTCACTCCGGCCAAGGCCAGCCGGTGCGCTCCGCACAGGTGGTAACCGAGCGTCGATTTGCCCGAGCCGGAAGGTCCGACGATCCCCACCCGCTCCCCCGGTTCGATGGCGAGCGAAACATGGCGCAGGATGGGCTCTGCGGAGCCGGCCGGCGTAAAGGAAACATCGTCCAGATCAATCATGGGCATGATGGCAAGCGCAACATCGCCACAATCTGTAATGGCGCGATCCTTTTCCAGACCACAAGCGCCAAATAAACGCCAAAGCCATTGATGACAAGCGAGGTCAGCAACGAAATGAGATAAAAGGCCTCGGTGACTCTGGACCAGGGCATCCCCAGGGCGACCTGGACGAAAATGGCCAAGGACGGACCGATCAGTCCGCCGACCAGCATGGCCACGTAGGCCCGGGCCTGGGGCAGGCGTTGTTGCAGGAGGGAAAACAGCAAATCGAAGATGACGCCTTGCGACAGGGCCGGCACCAGCTTCAGGAAGCCGGGTTGGCCCCCGGCCGCCGGCATCAGCGCGGCGGCCAGGAGTCCCCAGGTCAATTCATACAGGATGAGGGTGCCGAAGCGGTCCAGCATCAGTCGGACGATGACCATGAGCATGATGGACACGACCATCTCCAACCGGGCCACCTCATGGATGGCCGTGAGCTGCAGGGCCGTCTTAAAGACCAGCCCCCATCCGAAGTCGAGTGCCACCACCGAGGCGAAGAAGACAACTTGGGCGGTGGACAGCTCGCGGAGTTTTAGAACTTGCACGTCATCTCCAGATACATGGTGCGTCCCTCATTGTACGTCTCAGAAGCGCTCACGCTGGACGAGGACACACTGTTGCTGCGGATCGTATAGTAACGCGAATCAAGCAAGTTATCGATGGTCAGGGACATCACGAAGTTCTTGCCATAGGGGCCGAGGAAGTCGAAATCACGCCAGAACTTCGTGTTGATGACGGCATGGGCATCTATCTTATTGTATGTCGTATTGGTCTCATCCGTATGGGTGCTGCCGATATACTGCAAGACAGACCGGTTGTTGACGAAGCGGTTCAACCAATTGAAGCCCACGTTGAAGGTATTCTGCGGCACGTAGGGAACGAGTTTGCCCTTGAGCTCAGGCAACGCGCTGGACTGGACCACCCGCGACTCGTTGTATGTGTAATTGCCGAACAGGGACAGGTTGCGCAACAGGTCGATGTCCTGATGCTTGAACGGCGAGTACTCGGCAGTGAGTTCCAAGCCCCAGATATGGACTTCGCCGATGTTCTGCGGCTGCATCAAAGCCATTCTGGCCACGGTATCATAGCCGACCGTGACGCTGCCCATGTAATCATACACCTGGGAATAGTAGCCGGAACCGGACAACTTCACGTTGTCGACCGGCGAATAGTCCGAGCCGATTTCAAAGCTGTCGCTCCGCTCCGGACCCAGTTCCGGGTTGGAAATCTTGATTTTGCCCATCATCATGCCGGTCCGGTACATATCGTCCAGGATCGGGGCGCGGAAGGCGTGGCCGTAAGAGGCGTAGGCCGACAGGTTGGGCATGAAGAAGTACTTGACCGAAATACGCGGACTCCAGTCGTCCCAGGTGTGATCGTCGTATTCCTGGGTATACCGGTACAACGCCTTCGACGGGTTGCTGGTGTCGTAGTGACCGTCGTAGGTGGTGGCGCTGTCGTAGCGCAAGCCGCCCAAAAAGATCAGTTTGTCATCCAGCAGACGAATCTGATCCTGGCCGAACACGCCGAGGTTGCGCAGCTTGCCGTAGTCGGTCGCAAAGTAGAACGGCGCAGTCCGCGCATAGTCGGTGCCGTCCATGGTGCCGACCTTATAGTCTAAACCGACGGTAAAGGTATTGGGACCCCAGACGCGGGAAAGGTTGGTCAGGATGCCGTAATTCTTTCTGTCAACCAGCACGTCGGTCCGTGAATAGTTGCGCAGCATGTTGTTTTTCATCGATTCGGTGACACGCCCATAATGCACGTCACTGAAATAGGCGTTGATCATCCCGGACCAATCTTCATAGCCGAAATTGAACCGGCCCTGCCAAATGTCCGATTCGTAGCCGCGCTGCTTGCCCAGGTAGGCAAAAATCTGTTCGCCTTCACCGACGATCTGCTTGTCCTTGGTGTACTGGAACTCCAAATTGGTCCGCGGCGTGAAATCGTAGCCGAGTTTGGCGTTCATCGTCTTTTCGTCGATGAACGACTTCCGCGTCCACATATCCTGCTGCTCATACGGCGTACCCGTGTAGCCGCGGTTGGAGTGGGTCATCGCCGACACCCGGGCGTACAGACCGGTCTTGTTCTCGGCGGTACGGCCGGCTGCCACGGCCCGGAAGCGCCAGTCGGCGTTGGTGCCGTAGCTGCCCGTCGTGCTGCCCTGAAAATACTTGGTCGGCTTGACGGTAATAATATTGATGACGCCGCCCATGGCGTTGTCACCGTAAATGGCGGCCGCCGGTCCCTTGAGAACTTCGATCCGGTCGACGTCCTCCAGGTTGAGCCGGTTCCAGTTCACGCTCCCCATATCCGCCGTATTCTGCGGCACGCCATCGACCAGGACCAGGGTGCGGCCCTGCTGGTTGCCCATGCCTCGAAGGGAAACCGTGGTCGAATGGCTGGTCAGGCCGTAGCTCCGTTGCACCTGCACGCCCGGAAGGTAGGACAGGGCATCATCCACCGTTTCAACAGGCAGCTCCATGAGCTGGGCCCGGGTGATCACCTCGACGCGGCCGGGCACATCCCGGAGCGGCTCCTCGGTTCGCGTCGCCGTAACGACCATGTCCTCCATCGTGGCGGCCGACGCGTTATCCTTTGTCTTGGTCGAATCCTGGGCCCAAAGCGGTCCGGCTGCGGCCAGCACCAAGCTTACCACCAGAATGACGAAACGTTTCATACTCCCCCCTAACACTCCTGTTTATTGTGACATCCAACAATAGCGCCGCAGTATAACGGCGATTCCCTCCTCTTGAATGGAAAGCCCCTCTACTATACATAATATATACTGCATTGAAGCAGAATCCTTTAATTATAATCAATTAAAAATTTTCTATTGTTTACAAAAATTATCTTTATTATACACAAAAATATTTATTAAAAGTTCTACAAATTTGATTTATTTTTAATATCTATAATTGTTTTCAAAAAAATAGATCTATACTTATTAACTGCACACTTTTAGGGAATTTCCCTTGGTGTCAGTGTCACGGTAATAAAAAAAATCGTGCCATTTCTCTGCCACTCAAAAAGAAAAAATCTTTCCCAAATCACGCTTTTTCATATCGAGTGATCTAGTACATTGTATTTATTGTTTTTAATATCGTCAATATATATTTATTAGACAATTAAACTTTTTCCCTGTAGGCATATTCGTTGACGTCGATTCCTTTTTTCCATATATCCTGGTACCAAACCTATCCTTTGACCTTCAATCCAACGAGATACTGATGTCCCCACAAATCTCCCAACGCGAACTGCTTGAGGCCATTCACCACGATGTGCAGCGTCTCCCCGACGCGCCCGTCCGCCGCACCGCCCGGGGCAACTGCCTGGTCGGCCTGCACGCCTCCCGCGTAGGACTCGCCTCCCTGCCCATTTTGCGTGACAGTCCCGAACGCTTGCCAACCGACGCCCTGCCCGCCGTCGGCACCTCGGCCCGCGAACTGGCCGACCGGCTGCTGGAACCGGACAGTCAGGGCACCGTGACGGCCTCCCTGGCCATGGCTGCGGTCAACGCCTTGCTGCCGCCGCCCCCCACCTGCTCCCCGTCCTTCGGCCAGGACTTCCTGACCCGCCGGGGGCGCCACAAAAACGTGGCGGTCATCGGTCATTTTCCCTTCGTGGACGCGGCTCGCGCGGACTTCACCAACTTCTGGGTCCTGGAGCGGCAACCCCAGCCCGGCGATTATGATGCCGCCCTCTCCGGTGAGATCCTCCCGCAAGCCGACCTGGTGGCCGTGACCGGCACCACCCTCCTCAACGGCACCCTGGCCGGCATCCTCAATCTCTGTCGGCCGGACGCCCTGATCATCCTGCTCGGTCCGACCACGCCGTTCGCGCCCAGCCTGTTCGCCTACGGCGTCGACATCCTGGCCGGCTGCGACTGCCAGGACCCCGAAGCGGCCATGACCGGCATTGGACAAAATCATTTTTTCCGTGAATTGGACGGCGCCCGCCAACTGGCCTGGGAAGCCGACTCCCGCCCGGACTGATCCCCCGCCGCCCGTTCGGGCACCCCGTTCTTTGCCGCATCCGTGAAGGCCCCCGGCGACATGCCTCGGGGCCTTTGTGGCGTGTGCAGCACTCAGTCACACGAATATTATAAATTGCATGATAGTAAAACGATCCGCTTAAATCACTGTACCGCAAGAGGATGCACTATGGTGACGCTGGGCCAATGGTTCTTGACACCTGGTGTCCAATAGTCAATACTTCAAAAAAGTGCAATAAATCACGATATTTTTAAAATTCGTGACTGGTGGCATAGAAAGGATACAGAACATTTCAAGCGACTCTCGGAGGAGAGTACGATCTGAAGCTTATGAACGCACCTTTCCATAGCTTCCACATGCGGCTTTTTCAGGATGGCCTTTCCGGACGGCAACCGCCGACACCACCGCCGGCCGAAGTCTTCTCCCTGCCGGACACGGGAGAACCCACGCCGCAGTATCCGGTCGAATCGCTGCTTTCCGAAAAGATCCCCGAACTGGTGGCCCAACCCGAACGGTGGGGACGGGGCGCCGCCATTGCGGTGGCCATTCATGTCCTGGTCATTGCGACCGTCGTGCTCGGCGGCCTCGGCAACATCGCGGCGGAAGAACCGCCGCTGACCGTGCTGGGTGAAATCTCCCTGGGCGGCATGGGCAGTCCGGGCGGATCGGGCGGAAACGGAGAGGCGGGCAGCGGCAGTCCGGCCAAAATCGCCGAAGCGGTCGCCCAGCCGGCGGCCGAACCCGCCGCCGAGGCGGCACAGCCCGAGGAACCGGCAACGCCGGAAAAGGTGGCCGAGGAGGCCAAGAAGCCCGAAGTCGAGCCCCAGCCCATTGTGGACCCCAAGGCGGCCCAAAAGGAAAAGAAGGTCGAGCCGAAGAAGCCGAAGGCCAAGCCCCGGCATAAGTTGGCCCAGAAGCTGCGCTCGCTGGTGGCCCACGATGCCACCGCCGGCCAGGAAAGCGCGCCCAAGGGGCCCATCACGTCCGCGACCGCGCCGGAAAACGGCCTCGGCACGGGAACGGGCACCGGCCAGGGCGACGGCGCCGGCGAAGGCAACGGCAAGGGACTGGGCCATGGCGACGGCCCTCCGGGAATCGGCGGCGGTCCGGGCGGCAGCGGCCGGGGCTACCAGTTCGGCCAGGGGGACGGCCCGCGTTTCCGGCACCGCGCCCTCCCGAAGTATCCGCCCGAAGCGCGGGACCTCAATAAGGATGGCGTCGTCACCCTGCGTCTGACCATCGACCAGTCCGGTCTTCTGCGCGATGTCACGGTGGTGAGGCATTCCGGCCAGGAATTCGTGGAGGAAGCCCTCAAGGCCATCCGCTCCTCGAGCTTTTTCCCGGCCATGCACCAGGGAAAGGCCATCTTGAGCCGCGCCCTGCTCACCATCCGCTTCCACATCAGCTGATCCGCGCGTTGCCCCCCGAACGGGCCGGTTCGGAATGCCGATCCGTTCGGGAGCGAAACGCGGCGACAGTCGTTTCCCCGTCTTGACGAAAACACCGCCCCGGACCACACTGCTGTGCCTTTGCGACCGCACCCAACCGGGAGAGAAGCATGAACCTGCGCGTGCTCGGGTGTTCCGGCTCGGACCTGCCCGGACAACACCTCACCGCCTTTCTGCTGGAATCGAACATCCTGCTCGACGCCGGCTCCGTGACCTCGGCCCTGAACCTGGCCGAACAGTCCCGCATCGAGCATATTTTCGTCACGCATCCGCATCTGGACCATATCAAGGACATTTTGTTCCTGGCCGACAACTTGATTGAGTTCTTCGCCGCCAGCAAACGTCCTCCCCTGCAAATCCACGGACTGCCCCAGGTCCTCGACGCCATTGCCGCCCATCTCTTAAACGACACCATCTGGCCCGATTTTACCGTCATACCCGAGAAATCGCCGGTGCTGACCTACGCGCCCATGACGCCGGGGCAGCCCGTCACCATCGGCGACATCACCGTCACGGCCTGGCCGGTCAACCATGCCCAAGCCGCTTCGGGTTTTAGTCCTGTGGCAGGGAGACGGCGCGCGCAATCTGGCGTATACCGGCGACACCGGCCCCTGCGACGACTGGTGGCGCTATTGCAACGAACTGCCGTTCCCCCTCAAAAACCTCATCACCGAGGCCTCCTTCCCTTCCGATCTGGAAACGCTGGCCACCGTCTCCAAGCACCTCACCCCCAAAATTCTGCGGTCGGAATTGTCGAAACTCGAGGCCAGGCCGAACATTTACATTTACCACATGAAGGCGCCCTTTTCCCCCACGATCAAGGAGGAACTGGGCCGGGAACTTGCGGGACATGCCTACCAATTGCTGCACGAAAACGAATGCCTTGACCTCTAACCTGCCGGACTATCCGGCGTTCGAAGCCTATTTGAACAGCCTCGGACTCTTCCACATGGAGTTCGGGCTCCAGCGGATGGAAGCGGCCCTGGCCGCCCTGTCGCTGACGACCTTGCCCCACCTGGCCGTCCAGGTGGTCGGCACCAACGGCAAGGGGTCCACCGGGGCCTTTCTGACCGCCCTGCTGGCCGCCCACGGCCTACCGACCGGGCTCTATCTTTCGCCGCACTTCATCAGCGTGCGCGAGCGGATGCTCATGGCCGGCAACCAGCTGGCCGAGGCGGACTGGCTCCAAGCGGCCAACGCCGTGCTGGCCGCCACCTGCCCCCTTCGGGGAAAAGGGAAGGCTCACCTATTTCGAGCTGCTGACCGTCATGGCTGCCTGGCTGTTCACCCAGCAAGGGGCCGAAGCCGCCGTCTACGAAGCCGGGCTCGGCGGTGCCGGCGACGCCACCACGGCCCTGTCCCGGGACATCGTCCTGTTCGCCGCCATCGGCATGGACCACGCCGCCGTCATCGGCCCGACCCAGGCCGACATCGCCCTGGACAAGGCCCGGGCCATGCGCCCCGGCATCCAGGCCGTCACCGGCCCCCAGACGCCGGAAGTCATGGAGGTGCTGCAAGACGAGGCCGACCGTCTGGGCGTCCGGCTCCGCAAGGCCGCCAAGCTGGCCGATTACGATCCCGAACGGCGGCGGGTGATCCTGCGCGGACAAAAGCACCTGGTCATCCCGCACGTCAAACTGCGCCTGGCCGGCCCCCACCAGGCCCGCAACGCCCAGCTGGCCCTGGCCGGATTCTCCCTGGCCGCCGAGGCCCTGGGCATCGTGCCGGACCCCGAGGCCGTGCGCCGGGCCCTGGCCGAAACCTTCATCCCCGGCCGACTGCACCTCCTGCGCCTGCCGGGCATGACGGCCAGGCTGCTGCTCGACTGCGCCCACAACCCGCCGGCCCTGACCGCCCTTCACGAGGCCCTGGTCGCCCTCGGCATCCGACCGTCGGCCATGATCTTCACCTGCCTGGCCGACAAGGACCTCGACGCCATCGCGCCCCTGGCCGCCACGCTCACCACCGGCCCGATTTTCGTCCCGGAGCTGCCCGGCAACAGCCGGGCCCGGCCGGCGGCCATGGTGGCCAAGGCCCTGGGCAACCAGGCCACCATCGTCGCCGATCCGGCCGCCGCACTGGCGGCCGTCAAGGATTTTTCAGGTATTGTGCTAGCTTGCGGCTCCATGTACCTGCTTGCCGCCTTGTTCCCGCCTGCCCCCCGTCGTATCGGGTCAGGCCAAATAAGAGACACGATTTTTATAAAAAAAGTGTTTTTCAACACCCTGCGAAAAAAATATTTCGCGCCGCTTCGTCGTGCCGCTCCTTCCTGGCGGCACACACCTTGGCATGACCTTATCCAATATATCTTCTTATATTTTTTTGGATTCTCTATGTATTCTCTACCATTTCTCTCATAATTCTTTCGTTTCCGCCATCCTCCCGTCTGCCGGAAAATGCCATAGGATTTCTTATTTCCTGGGTGACATTCGCCTTACTTTTTGGCAAAAGTTACGCTCTCGGTTCTTCATCCCACATACTTCAAGACAGTATGTTGATTTCATAAACCTTTTTACTCTGTGTCAGGATAAAGATCATGCAGCTCCGTTCCATCCAGCTCAAAATTGCCCTTCTGGCCGGAATCTGTCTTCTGGTCACGGCCGGCGCCCTGGTCGGTTATGGCCTCGTTTCACCCAGAACACCCAGCAGCTTGTCGCCAAACGCGTGGTAGGGCTGATGGAAAAGGAAGCCGAGCGCAACTTGGCCTCCGTGGCCCAGGCCCAGGCGGCCTTTGTCCAAAGCGCCCTCCAGGAAAACCTGGATGCGGCCCGGACCTTGGCCTTCGTATTCGAGGTCCTGCAATCCTCCGAAGCCGCCCGCGCGGCCAAGACAGGGACCGAAAACCCGGTCCGCAACGTCATCAGCGACATCTTATATAACGTCCTGCAAAACAATCCCAAGTTTCTCGGTTCCTACACGGCCTGGGAGCCCAACGCCCTGGACGGTCGGGACGCCGCCTTCTCCGGCAAGACCACGGACGGCTACGATGGCTCCGGCCGCTTCATCCCCTATTGGAACCGGGACGAGCACGGCAAAATCGCCAAGCAGGCCCTGGTCGACTACGAAAACCAGGCCAAATACGACAACGGCATCCGCAAGGGCGGCTGGTACCTGGGGCCGCGGGAATCGGGCAAGGAAAGCGTGCTCGACCCCCTTCCCCTACCTCATCCAGGGCAAGCGTGAGTGGCTGACGACCCTGTCGGTGCCCATCAAGAAAAACAACAAATTTCTTGGCGTCGCCGGTACGGACCTGCGGCTCAATTTTCTGCAGGACCTGGCCAAGGAAGTGGACGGCCACCTCTATAACGGCCAGGGCGACGTGCTCATCATCAGCTATGAAGGCATGATCGTCGCCAGCAGCAAGGACCCCAAGACCATCGGCCAGCCCTTGCATGCAATTTTCCCCCAGAGTGCCCAGGCGGTTCTCAAGATCGTCCAGGAAGGCAAGCCGATGGTGGACGTCAGCGCCTCGAGCGGCCTCATGCGGGCCTTCGGCCCGGTCAAGCTCGGCCGGACGGGCAAGCCCTGGTGCGTACTGCTGCGCGTCTCCCCGAAAATCGTCCTGGCCCAGGCCCAGGCGTTGGACGCCGAACTGGCCCAACGGACGCATGACGCCAGCTACTGGCAGGTCGGCGTCGGCCTCGGCGTCACCGTCCTGGCCATCGCCGTCCTGTGGCTGTTCTCCGCCACCCTGGTGAAGCCCCTGCGCCAGGCCGCGGCCTTTGCCGACGGCGTGGCCCATGGCGACTTCTCCCAGACCCTGCATATCCAGCAGCAGGATGAAATCGGCGTCTTGGCCGGCGCGCTGCAAACCATGGTCAGCAATCTCAAGGATATGATCGGCCAGGCCGACGCCAAGAGCCGCGAAGCGGAAGAGGAGGCGGAACACGCCCGGCAGGCCGTGGCCGAGGCCGAAAAGGCCCGCCAGGAAGCCGCCATGGCCCAACGCCAGGGCATGCTGGCCGCCGCCCAGAAGCTCGAGGGCGTGGTCGAGCGCATCACCTCCGCCTCGGCAGCAGCTCTCCGCCCAGGTGGAGCAGTCCAAGAAGGGCGCGGATCTGCAAAGCCAGCACGCCGGCGAAACCGCGACCTCCATGGAAGAAATGAACGCCACCGTGCTGGAGGTGGCCAAGAACGCCTCCCAGGCGGCCGAAGGTTCCGACGAGGCCAAGAGCAAGGCCCAGGCCGGCGCCGAGGTCGTGCGTCCAGGCCGTGGAGGCCATCAACACCGTGCAGCGCCATTCGGAGAACCTCGCGACCCAGATGGACGAACTCGGCAAGCAGGCCCAGGGCATCGGTCAGATCATCAACGTGATCTCCGACATTGCCGACCAGACCAACCTGCTGGCCTTAAACGCCGCCATCGAAGCGGCCCGGGCCGGCGAGGCCGGACGCGGCTTCGCGGTCGTGGCCGACGAAGTTCGCAAGCTGGCCGAAAAGACCATGACCGCCACCAACGAGGTGGGCCAGGCCATCCGGGAAATCCAGGCCGGGGCCAAGGCCAGCATCGACGGCATGGGCAACGCCTCCAAGGCGGTCGACGAGGCCACGAAGCTGGCCGGCGAATCCGGAAAAATGCTGGAGGAAATCGTCTCCATCGTGGAGTCCTCGGCCGACCAGGTGCGTTCCATCGCCACCGCCTCCGAGCAGCAGTCGGCGGCCAGCGAGGAAATCAACCGGGCCGTCGACCGGATCAACCAGATCTCCAACGAGACGGCCGAGGCCATGGGCCAGTCCACCGAAGCCGTGGGCGAGCTGGCCGAACAGGCCCAGGCCCTCCAGGGCCTCATCAACGAACTGAAGGAGGACTAACCGCCTCCCCTACCCGTCGCCGGAGGCGTGTTCCTCCGGCGACGGGAAAAACCGCCGCCCCGGTCGCCCCGCCGACGATTGCTCCCCCCGTCCCTTCCCGCTATGCTGCCTCCCGACCGCCGCTTCCGACGGCTTTCCCTGTCGGGATTCCAGAGGGCCCGGTCCTTTGACCGCCGGAAGCATACACCAGCACACCGGGAATCGCCGTGTCACAGCTCTATCGCCTGCTCCCCGCCATGGACACCGTCCTGGCCGAACTCACCGCCCAACCGACCTTGGCCGCGGCGCCTCGGGCCCTCCTCCGCCAAGCCGTCACCGATTTCCTGGACGGCCTGCGCGCGGACATCCGGGAAGGCCGGCTGACCGATCCGGTCCAGCTCGCCCCCGAGCACATCCGGCCGCTGCTCGTCCGGACCGTGACCGCCGCCGTGCGGCCGCATTTCCGCCGGGTCATCAACGCCACCGGCGTGGTGGTGCACACCAACCTCGGCCGTTCGCGCCTCGCTCCCGAGGCCGTCCGGGCGGTCGCCCTGGCCTGCGAACGCTACGCCAACCTGGAATTCGACCTGGACACGGGGGAACGCGGTACCCGCTACAGTCATGTCGAGGACCTGCTCCGCCGTCTGACCGGCGCCGAGGCGGCGCTTGTGGTCAATAACAACGCCGCCGCCGTGCTCCTCACCCTGGAAAGCCTGGCCAAGGACCGGGAAGTGGTGGTCTCGCGCGGCCAGCTCGTGGAAATCGGCGGTGCCTTCCGCATCCCGGACGTCATGACCAAATCCGGCGCCATCCTGTGCGAGGTCGGAACCACCAACCGCACCCATCCCGCCGACTACGAGGCCGCCGTCACCGATCGGACCGCCGCCCTGCTGCTGGTCCATACCTCCAATTACAAGGTCGTCGGCTTCACCAGCAGCGTGCCGCCGGCGGATGTCGCCGCCATCGCCCACCGCCACGGCCTGCCGGTCATCAACGACCTGGGCAGCGGCAATCTGACCGATTTCACCCGCTACGGCCTGCCCGGCGAACCGACCGTCCAGCAGGCCGTGGCCGACGGGGCCGACATCGTGACCTTAAGCGGCGACAAGGTGCTGGGCGGCCCCCAGGCCGGCATCATCGTCGGCCGGGCCGACCTGATCGACGTCATCCGCAAAAATCCCCTCAACCGGGCCGTGCGCATCGACAAAATGACCCTGGCCGCCCTGGAAGCCACCCTGCGCCTGTACCTCGACCCGGAAACGGCCGTGGCCCGCATCCCCACCCTGGCCATGATCGCCGCCCCGGCCGCAACGCTGCGCCACAAAGCCCTCACGCTGGCCCGGCGGCTCAAAAAGGTCCTGGCCGACCGCTACACCGTGACCGTCGTGCCGGGCGCCTCCCGGGTCGGCGGCGGGGCCTACCCCGAACGCGACCTGCCGACCAGCCTGGTCGCCCTGGCCGCCATCCCCGGCGCCCCCTCGCCCGAGGCCCTGCGTCGGCGGCTCCTGGCCACCGATCCGCCACTGATCGCCCGGATCGAGGGCGAGGCCCTGCTCCTCGATCCGCGCACCCTGGACGAGGACGAACTGTCCCTGGCGGCGGATGTCCTCAAGCAGGCCGTTTCTGCAGATGCGGGGCCCGGTTTCGCGCCCCACCCGGGGCAATGATTCCCCCCGCCCCCCCCGCCGGGGGTTCCCTCAACGCAAGAAGACGATTATTATGAAAAATATTATGCATCGGACAGACCAACGCACCATTCCCTGACGGTAGGTTGATTC
>Ga0268359_10360_pt1 | contig 32262 bp, 34 predicted proteins | sample BioMet11_FD_194416 | JGI IMG/M metagenome (GOLD analysis project Ga0268359, IMG submission 194416) | Sewage microbial communities from Oakland, California, United States - Biofuel 11 (PacBio Assembly) | ecosystem: Engineered > Wastewater > Sewage > Unclassified | place: USA: California | collected...
GCCGGGCGACAAGGTCGGCAACGCCCGGATCGGGCGTGAGCGTCGCTTCCACGGGCATGATGGCGGCGGACTTGCGGACGATGTCATCCGCAGCCGGGTCCAGCACCAGGTCGATGACGCCATAGGCCGAACTTTTGGCAAAGGCCTGGGTGACGAGCACATCCTTCCCGCCGGCATTTTTCACGACGGCATTGGTGAATCGGTGGGTATGCCCGGAAATGACGATATCCACATCCGGATCGAGGCGATGGACGATGGACACGATGGAGCCGGCCACCGTGGGTTTGTCCGGATCGGTCTGGCCGGCGTATTCCTCCTGGTTGCCGCCCTGGTGGATGACGGCGACGATGGCGTGAACGCCCTTGGCCTGGACTTCGGGCACGACGTGATTGATGGCGTCGGCCTCATCCAAAAACGTGAGTCCGCTCACGTTGCCCGGCATGGTGGAGCGGGGCGTCGTCTTCACCACGGCGCCGATGAAGGCGACTGGGACCCCGGCGATTTTTTTGATGACATACGGCGGCACCAGGGGCTTTTTCGTGGCGGTATCGACAACATTGGCGCACACGTACGGGAATCCGGCCCCCTTCCAGGGCTTCTCCAGGAACGGACCGTCCGGGGCGTTGCCGCCGTGCAATTGGCGCAACAGCTCGGGCACGCCCTTGTCGAATTCGTGGTTCCCGAGCGTGGACACCATATTGCAGCGCGGATCGCGTTTATCGGCGCAGGCCGGATTGGCCAGGGCGTTGAAGACCATGATGGCCGGCTCGTCATGCAGGAGCGCCGAATCCGCCGGCGAAGCGCCGACCGTATCCCCGGCCAGGGCAATGACAGGTCCGGTCCTCCATACCTTTTTCGGCGGATTTGAGCGCAGCGACCAGGCGGGCGGCGCCTCCGGCCTGGTGGCGGTTGGCCAGGGGCTGCAATTGTCCGTGGAAGTCGTTGACGGCCAGAATCCTGACCGATACCGACGCCCCCCTGACGATTGAAAATCATCAGGAAAAGTAACGAGATAAGACAGATAGCAACAAGTCCCAACACGATGCGAAACGTTCTCTTGGGCATCATGGCTTGCTTCCCTCCCCTTTCTCAGGTCCGACGAGAGCACATGCCCGGCCTCGCCCCATGCGTCGCGTCGCTGCGGATCAAAACGGATTAGGCCAAACCGAATGTCCTGCCCAGCCACTGCACGTAGGCTCGGGCCCGTGGATTCGTCCGCGCGTCCGGAAAGGCCCGGCGGGCGAGTTGCTCGGCCTCGGCCAGCTGGCCGGCCAGGCACAGAATATAAACCCGAGCCGGTGCCAGGTTGTTCGGATAGCCCAAGGCCTGGGCCTGCCGCAGCTTGGCCTCGGCCAAGAGTCCGTTGCGGTCGGCCAAGGCCCTCACGCCGAGCTGAAATTCCGTTTCGGCCGTCGGTGCCTCGCCTGCGGCCAGGTAGGCGGCTACAAGCCGTTGCTTGGTCGCATCGGAATTCATGAGCCACAGCGGCAAAATGCGCAAGTCCGTGTCGGACAGAATGGAATTGACGCCGACCAGAGGCGGCGGCGGGGCAATGCGGTTGTTCAAATAGACGTTGAGGACGTGCTGCGCCGCGAACCAGTTCAAGCTTTCGTCCCGGACGGTTTCCGGGAAAAACAGCGTCGGTTCGCTCGCCCGGGCGAAACGCTCCCGGGAGGCCATGGCATCCATCTGGACATTATGGGCCCGGATGGCGGCCTGTTTGCGCTTGCGGCGATTCCGGGATGCCGGACAACCGCTTGGGGTAATTGTCCAGTCAAGGGCTTGGCGTCGCCCAGGTAGTCGCGCAGGGCCTGGCCATCGAGCATGAACAAGGCGCCGAGCTGGGCCGGATGCTCAAGGGCAATCTCCCGCAATCCCCGACCAAGCACCGGGTCATCCCAGAGCGCGGCAAAATCGGCGGCGGACTTGGGACCCTTGGGCTTTTTCACCCCGACCAGCATCCAGTTGAAGTTGTCCCCGGTCCAGAGGGAGGCGTGCGGGAACACATCGACGAACGCTCGGATGACGGCCTTGGCGTCGCGCTCGGACAGCTCGAAGACCGGCAGCCAGTAGGTCACCATGCCGCCGTCGGTCAGCCGGTCGCGCATGAGGGCGAAATATTCCCGGGTGTAGAGATTGACCACGCCGGCCATCATGGGCGGCGGCGGCTCGGCCGTGATGATGTCGTATTTTTTGCGCGCGGCCGAAAGGAAGAAACGGCCGTCCTCCACATGCGTCGTCACGCGCGGGTCGGCCAGGGGATCGGTCTTCGGCTCCGGATAGACGACGCGGCTTCCCCGTAAAATCTCCCGCGAGATGTCCACCACGTCGATGCTCGTAAGGCGCCTGTCCTCGACCAGGGCGCTGGCCGTGGAGCCGGTGCCGAAACAGATCAGCAGGGCGGAGCGGGGATTGGGCAGCACCGCTTCCGGGAAGTAGGCGAACAGCTTCATATACCGCTTGGCGCTCCGGTCCGTGGACGCCATGGCATAGCCGTCGGTCATGAGGCGGTAATAGAGCGGCCGGCCCAGGTAATCCTTGCGGAGGTACTGCACGGTGCCGGAGACGCCTTCGACAGTCTTGATCAGCACTTCGCCGTTTTTGCGGAAGTCGGCACAGGCCCCGTTCAGGTAGCCCTGCATGGCCCCGAAAGGAAAGACGACCAGACAGAGGCCAAAGGCCGCCGTGGCGGCCTGCAACAGGCGGCTGCGGCGAAAGGACGGCCAGGGGGCGTTCCGCCCGGCGGCCAGCACGGCCGTCGGCAGATAGAGGAGCCCCAGCACATACAGGCTCTTTTCCATGCCGAGCTGCGGCAGCAGGAGGAATCCGGCCACCAACGGTCCGGCCATGGCACCAAGGGTGTTGGCCAGGGAGACTAGTCCGGCCGACCGGGCCCGGTCACCCACTTCCCGATGGATGGCTTCGCCCAAGGCCGTGAAAAAAAAGCCCCGAAACCAGCGCGGCCGGGAACATCAGGACCAGGGAAAGCAGGGCCACATAACGCCAGTCCAGGCTCTGATAGGCGCTGAGGGAAAGTCCCCTCGTGACGCCGAAGGCGGCATAGGCGGCCAGGGTCACCAGTCCGGTGCCCAGGGCCAGTGGGGCGGCCAGACGGCGCCCGTCGGCCTCACGGGAAAGCCACCAGCCGGCCAGGAGGCCGCCCAGGCCGATGCCGGCCAAGATCACGGCCAACATCACGGCGAAGGCCAGGCTGGTAGAACGCACGAAGAGTTGCAGGAAGCGCATCCAAACCACTTCCAGCCCCAGGAAGGCCGCGCCGGCCAAGAACCCGGCCCACAACAGCCGCTGGGCGCGGCGGCTTACGGGCGAAAAATGCCGCACGGCGCTTTCGGAGGGCCGCGCAGGCCCTTCACGGAAGTGCGATGCGACCAGCAGGGCGCCCCCGGCCGCCAGAAGATTGAGGCCCGCGGCGAAGCAGCCGGTACCGGCCAGGCCGAGCGGGGCGATGAGCAGCGTCTCGCCGACCAGGGCCCCCAGGCAGGCCCCCAGGGTGTTGAGGCCGTACAGGCGTCCGAGGGCCTGGCCGAATTCTTCGGGCCGCCGGGCCAGGGCCTTGACCAGCAGGGGCAAGGTCACACCCATGGCCGTGGCCGGCAGGAAGAACAGCAGAAAGGAAAAGCAGAAACGCAGCGCGTTCAGGAGCAAAGGCTTGTTGAGGGCCGGTTGCAGCATGGCCCCGAGCCAGGCGGCAAGCAGGGGAAAGGCCAGGACCAGGAGAGCTCCCCACACGCCTACCGTGAGTTCCATCACGGCGTAAAAACCCACAGGTTGGGTGATGTCGCGGCCGAACCGGGAAATCAGCGCGTTGCCGAGGGCCAAGCCGCCCATGAAGCTCGACAGGACCACGGCGCTGGCAAAAATGCCGTTCCCGAAGACCAGGCCGGCCAAATGAAACCATAGGGTCTCAAAGAGCAGGGACGATGCGCCCGAAAGGAAGAAGACGACAATCAGAACGGCCCGGTCGCGCCGGGAGGAAACGGGGATGGCGGCGGAAGTCACGGCTGGCATGGAGAAGCCTCGCGTGCCAGGGCGCGCGGCCTTCCCTGCCGCCAAGAGGTCAAGGAAGACGGTCCCTGGATAGTCGGTCAGACGCCCACTTTGGGGCAGATGTCATCAAGAATGCAATCCGTGCACTGGGGCTTGCGGGCCCGGCAGGTCACACGGCCGTGCATCACCAAAAGATGGTTGATTTCTCCCCAGGTCTCGCGCGGGAAAAGGGGCATCAGGTCGCACTCGATGACGGTCGGCACATCCGAGGTCGTGAGCCCCAGGCGGAAACTCAGGCGGCGGACATGGGTATCCACGGCGATGCCTTCGTTGATGCCGAGCGCATTCGACAACACGATGTTGGCCGTCTTGCGGGCCACGCCGGGCAGGGCCGTCAACGCCTCCATGGAGGCCGGCACCGCGCCGCCGTGGCGTTCGACCAGCAGCCGCGCCGTCGCCACCAAATTCTTGGCCTTTTGCCGAAAAAAACCCGTGGAGTGAATGACGTCCGAGACCTCGGCCTCCGTCGCCCGGGCCAGGGCGGCCGGATCGGGCCAACGGCGGAAGAATTCCGGCGTCACCAGGTTGACCCGTGCATCGGTGCATTGGGCGGCCAACACCGTGGCCACCAGCAACTCATAGGCGGAGGCAAAGGCCAGGGCCGGCCTGGCATCGGGAAAAAACGGTCCGCAGTCGGGAAAGAATCTCATGCGCGCGCCCGGCCGTGTCCATTATCCGATCTCCCGGTTGGACGCGGCCGGCTGGTGCACGCTGTTTTCCTCAAGAACCGGCATGACTCACGGAATAAAAACCACGGCCGAGATGGTCGTCGTCCACATGCCGGAGTCACCGGTGGTCACACAGGGCATCGAAGCGGAATCGATGATCTTGCCGCTCATCAGATAGATCTGGCGGCGTTCGTCGTAGGCCGTTTCGGGATCGAAATCGATACCCAGGGTGGTGGCCAGCATGGTGGAAGCCAAGTCCTCGGCGAAGTCGCCGATTTCCTGCTCCTCGGCACCGAAGGCCGTATGCTCGGAAATATAACCGTAGTTCGTCTTGTCAGCCGGGAAGGCCATGCCCACGGCCGATCCCACCAGACGATTCTTCTCGTCGGTGGCGTTCCGGGCCATGACGCAATAGGTGATCTGCCCGGGGTTTTAACAGCTTCACGCCCTCTTCCAAGGAGATAAGCTGGCAGTGGGGCGGATAAATACTCGACACATAAACCAGATTGAGCTTTTCGATGCCGGCCTCACGCAGAGCCAACTCGAAAGACTGCAGCTTGTTCTTGTGACGGCCGACACCCCTGGTGAAAAACGCCTTGGTGGGGACGAAAGAGCCTTGCATCATTGACGATCCTCTTTATGCATCACGTTTTACCGCAAAGCGGGGACTTCTCATAAGGGTTTTTTCTCGAGAAGTATAGGTCCTTTTTCACCGGTCTTTTTAAGCCCGGAAGCGAGGTCGGACTCCGTGCCCTTGAGATGAATGTTGACGCGGAACACCGTGCGATCCTTGGACTTCGCCTCGCGAACCGTTGCCTTGATCCCCTTGGCATCCAACCGCTTGACCATGACGTTCGCCTGCTCCTTGGAGGGGAAGGAGGCGACCTGGTACACGGCCCGATAGCGATCGGTGCTCCGCTTGGGGGCAGACTCCTTGGGCTCGGGCTTCGGCTTGGCCTTGGGCGCCTCGGCAACCGCCGGACGCGACGGCGTGGCGGCCTTGACCGCTTGGCGAGGTGCCGGCGTCGGACGCGGCGGAACGGCAGCCGGCGCCGCTCCCCGGGCATCCGGGAGGTCATGGGACTTGAGCCCCTGATCGTCTGGCTTCCGGGCGGTGTCCTGCGGCTTCTGCGTGGAGTCGGCCACGACCTCAGCGTCTTTCGACTGGTCGTTCTCCATGAACGTCAGGTCCTCGGGCTTGAGGACCTTAGGCTCGGCGGCCGGCGCCGCATCCGGGGCCTTGCTGCTGCTGGCCTCGGTAGTCGGCATCATTTCGGCCAACTTGGGCACGGCGTTCTCCGGACGATACCCCCGGCCGAGGAGAATGCCGAGGATAAAGATCCAGCACATGCCGAGCAACACCACGACGGCCAGCGAAACGACACCGGACATGGTCATTTCGATGGAAAACTTGCGGGGACCGTTGCTCTCCCGCGAGACATTGAAGCGATTTAAAAGTTTCATGAGGAACAGTCTCTCTCGTCGGGCCTATACCGCACCGACGCGGTTTCCTGTCAAGCTGTCACATTTGTTTCGGAGCGGCAACGCCCAGCAGGTCCAGGCCGTTGGCCACCACCTTCGCCACAGCTTCCAGCAGCCGCATCCGGGCGGCGGTCAAGGCCTCGTCACCGGCGCCCAGCACCGGATTCACGGTATAATAGTGATGCAGCCGGCCGGCCAGTTCCCGCAAGTAAAAACTGATCAGGTGCGGGGCAAAATTCTGGGCCGCGGCGGCCACGGTATCCGGATACTGTTCGAGCTGGGTCAGGAGATCCAAATCCGCGGGCGTATCCAAGCGGGCCAACAGTTCCGGCGAGGCCGGCGCCGGGACGACCCCGCGTTCCGCCGCCTTGGCGAACAGGGACTGCACCCGGGCGTAGGCATACTGCACGTAATAGACCGGATTTTCCATGGATTTTCTTTGACGGCCAAGAGATCGAAATCCAGGTGGCTATCGGACTTGCGCGACAGGAACATGAACCGGGCCGCATCGGCCCCGACCTCGGCCACCACGTCGGCCAGGGTCTCGAACTTGCCGGCCCGAGTGGACATGGCGATCTGCTCGCCGCCCTGCAGAAGGTTGACCAGCTGCACGAGGACGACGGCGAGGCTTTTCTCCGGGTCGCGGCCCAAGGCGGCCACGCAGGCCTTCATGCGCGGCACGTAGCCGTGATGATCCGCCCCCCAGACGTCCACCACCACGTCGAAGCCCCGTTGGAACTTGTTGGCGTGATAGGCGATGTCCGAAGCGAAATAGGTCAGATCGCCGCTCGACTTGACGAGCACCCGGTCCTTGTCGTCGCCGAATGCGGTCGTGGCGAACCAGAAGGCGCCGTCCTGGTCGTAGGCGAGGCCCTTTTCCCGCAACATGGCGAAGGTCTTGTCCACGGCCCCGGTGGCATGGAGGGTCGATTCGGGAAACCAGACGTCGTGATGGACCCGAAAATCCTCCAGGTCCTTCTTGATGCCGGCCAGAATTTCCTTTTCGCCGTAGAGCCGGCACACATCGACGGCCTCGGCCTCGGGCAGCTCGAGCAGCTGTCGGCCTTCCCGATCGATCAGTTTCCGTGCCAGATCCTTGACGTAATCGCCCCGGTAGTAGTCCTCGGGTTCGGTCACCGGCACGCCGAGCAGCTCCCGACAGCGATAGAGAATTGACTGGCCGAGGATGCGCATCTGCCGGCCGGCGTCGTTGATGTAGTATTCCGTTTCCACGTCATAGCCGGCCGCCCGGAGCACCCGGGCCAGGCTGTCGCCCACGGCCGCGCCCCGGCCATGGCCGATGTGCAGCGGTCCGGTCGGATTGGCCGAGACGAATTCCACCTGAATTTTCGTGCCGTTGCCCAGGGAAAGCCGGCCGTAGTCGCTGCCCTGGTCCAGGACATCGAGGACGGTCCGCTGCCAGAAGGCCGGGGCAAAGGTGACGTTCAAAAAGCCCGGACCGGCCACGGAGACCTCGGCCAGTCCGCTCTCGGCTGCCAACAAGGCCTGACGCAATCGCTCGGCCAGCTCCCGGGGCGGGGTGCCGGTCGTCTTGGCCGCCACCATGGCCACGTTGGTGGCCAGATCCCCGAATTTCTTGTCGCGCGGCGGCTCAATGGTGGTCTTCTCGGGCCAGGCGATCCCCATGTCCGCCAAGGTGGCGGAAAGCAGCTGCCGCACATGTTCCGTGGCGCGCATCAGTATGCCTCCACGGCGGCCGCCGCGGCCGGATCGGCCACGGATCGGGCGGTAATCGGTTCGGGGACGTCCTTCAAGTTGACCGTGGCCAGCTTGGTCAGCACGGCCTTGGGCCCGAGCTCCAGGAAGACACGGGCGCCGTCGCGGTACAGCGCCGCCATGGTCTCGATCCAGCGGACCTGGGAGGTCATCTGCCGAATCATGTGGTCCAGGGCCGCGTCCGTGTCCGCTTCGGGTTCGCCGGTAACGTTGCAGTAGACGGGGGCCCCGGCCGGTTCATGCAAGCCGGCCTTGCGCAGGACCTTGGCCAACTCGGCGGCCGGCTCGGCCATCAACGGGCTGTGGAAGGCGCCGGAGACGGCCAGGGGAATGGCCCGGCCCTTGTGCTCCTTGACCATGTCGGTCGCGGCGGCCACGGCGTCGGCTTCGCCGGAAATGACGAACTGTCCGGGAGAATTGTAGTTGGCAATGACAAGGACCTTGCCGGTCGCCTCGCGGGCGGCGCGGACGATGTCCTCGATAGCATCAAGCGGTGTTTTCAGGATGGCGGCCATGGCGCCGTCACCACCGGCGGATTCGGCCATCAGCCGACCGCGCAGGCTGGTCAAGGCAAAAACCGCCGGCACGTCGAGCATACCGGCGGCCGTCAGGGCCGCGTACTCGCCGAGGCTGTGGCCGGCAAAACCCATGACGGCCGGGGCCAGCTTCGCCTTCAGGTGGAACCACAGACCCAGCGTCACGGCGGTCATGGCCGGCTGCAGGGCTCGTGTATCGGCCATGGCGGCCGCGTCCCCCTCCCAGTAGATTTCCCGCAAGGGAAGGCCCGAGGCCTTTTCGGCCAGCGTCCACAGCTCGGCCGCCTCGGCGGAGCTTTCGGCCAGCATCCGGCCCATGCCCTGTTCCTGGGAGCCCTGGCCGGGAAAAAGGATGGCCAGGCGATTTCGACTTGCGCTCACGTTCGCGTCTCCTTACAGATTTTCATGTCTTTTCGGCCGCGATTGGTAGAGCAACAGGCGCAAATGTGCAACGGTCAATTTCACGGGAGAAGAACCATGGCAGCACGCAACGCCGCACCGGAACCGGCTGCCGTCGCCCGTTTGGCGGCCGAACTGGGCCGCACGCTTACCGCGAACCAGGCCGCCTTGCTGGCCGATTACCTCGACGTGCTCCTGCGCTGGCGGCGCAGGGTGAACCTGGTCGGTCCGGCGGACTGGCCGACGATCCTGTCCACCCTGGTGGCCGACTCCTGGCACCTGGCCGATTTTCTGGCCGGCCCGGCCGAAGCGCATCTGCCGGCCGCCTCGCCGCTTGTTCTGCTCGATTTCGGCGCTGGGGCCGGGCTGCCCGGCATTCCCCTGCGGGCCTTTTACGAACGCGGCAGCTACGTGCTGCTGGAATCCCGGGCCAAGCGGGCCATTTTCCTGGGCGAGGCCGTGGATCGGCTGTCCCTGCCGGCGACCCGGGTGGTCGAGGGCAGGGTGGAGCAGACCGTGCCGGGCGTTCTGGCCGCCTGTCCCGACGCCTTCGTCCTGTGCCTCAGCCGGGCCTTCGCCCCTTGGGAGGACTTTCTCGACATCTGCCGGGACCTGGTGCGGCCGCCCATGGCCGTGCTCACCATGACCGGCGGTTTGGCCGGCGAGGCGGGCAGTCTGCCGCCTGGTTGGACAGCCACGGCCCGGACCGCCTATCCGGTGGCGGGAAAGGAACGCTACCTGACGCTGTTCGTCCCGGTGGCATCCATATAGGCATCCTTGAAGATAAGCCGGGTAGCCGTGGCGTCGGCCAGATCGGCCACATCCATCAACTGCTCCAGAAATTCGAGGATCTCGCCTTTCCGTTCCTCGGAGCCGTGCGCGAAGTCAAAGGCCAGGTCGCCGGATTCCATATAGGCCCGCAGTTTGTCGAGGAAGGCGCTATCGAGGAGCGGCAGCGGCATGGGCAACCTCCGCGGTCAATGATGATAGGGCGCACCGACCAGGATGGTGGCCGCCCGGTAGAGCTGCTCGTAGAGGACCACCCGGGCCAGCTCGTGGGGCAGGGTGCCCGGCCCCAAGGCCAGAACCGCATCGGCCCGGGCCAACACTTCGGGCGCCAGACCATGGGGACCGCCGACCACAAATGTCGGCTGGCGTCCCGGGTCCTCGATCAACCGACGCAACCAGGCGGCCAAATCCCGGGAGGCCATGGACCGGCCGCCCTCATCGCAGGCCACCAGAAAATCCCGTGCGCCCACCCGGGCCAGCACGGCTTGCCCTTCCTCGACCTGGCGGCGTTGCGGCTGGGCGGCCTTGCCGTCCCGCAGCACAAGCTCTTCGGCCGGCAAATGGCGACGGAGTGCCGTCAGATAATGCACGGCGGCCTCGCGGAACCAACTGGTCTTGATCTGGCCGATAACAAGCAGACGAAGGGATTTCATGGGGGAACGCCTCCGGGGGCGTCAGACGGCCTGTACCGAAGGGGACAGGCTGTTGTCAAAGGCCGCGGCATGGATTAGGCCGTTCTCGCCTGATGAATGAACGAAGCAACGGGAGAGGCATGCTGTCCGCGAGCGTCCCAATGCGCACGCCATGCTGGCGCCTTGCCGCACTGCTGGTCCTCGTGCTTGCCTTGGCGGACGGGGCCCTCTCCCTGGCGCATGCCCAAGAACTGCATCTGGCCAATCTCGTCCTCAACAATTTCGAAGGAAAAATCCGGGTGCGCTTCGGCGTGGAGCCCTCCAGTCCCGATCACGTCCGGCAAGCCCTCGATGCCGGCGAACGGCTGGCCCTCAAGTGCCGGGCGACGCTCGCCATCAAGCGCAACTACCTCTGGAATCCGAAGATCAGCACGGCCAAACTCGAAAGCGAGCTGCGCCGTCTGCGGGGCGGGGAATACGTCGTGGACCTGCCCGGACAGGGCCCCATGGTGGGCCGGGACGTCGGCGTCCTGCTGCGCAAGGCCTGGAACGAAATCCCGCTCGATCTCGGCCCCTGGGACCGTTTGGAACGCGGCCAGACCTACGTGGTGTCCCTGGAACTGTCCCTGGTGCGTCTCGATGTCCCTCCCTGGCTGCAGCACGGACTGTTCTTCTGGTCCTTCGACGCCGCCCAGCCGGTTTCCTACCAGCTCGACTTCACCTACTAAAATTCGCTTCCTCAATTGCCAACAACGTGGTTTTTCGTATAGTGGATCACAAAGGCAGCCTTGGTGCTTGCTGAGGAGGTCTCGCATGCGGGTAGTGATCGCTGGCGGTTCCGGATTCCTTGGCCGCGCCTTGACCCGCTCCCTGGTTCAGGACGGGCATACAGCGGTGGTGCTGACCCGCCGGGCGGGCCGAGCGGCCGACGACGGCGTGGATTTCGTCATGTGGGATGGCTGTACGGGCAGCCCGTGGGCCGATGCCCTAGATGGAGCCGACGCCCTGGTCAACCTGGCCGGCGAAAACATCGCCAACGGCCTGTGGACCAAGGCGCGGCGGCGAGGCATTCTGGAAAGCCGCCTGCTGGCCGGACAGGCCTGCCTGGAAGCCATCGAACACGTGCAACGCCCGCCGCGTGTGCTGCTCCAGGCCTCGGCCGTCGGCTACTACGGCGACCGGGGCGACACGGTCCTGGACGAGGATGCCCCGGCCGGTTCGGGGTTCCTGGCCGACGTGGCCCAGCATTGGGAAGCGTCCACGGCCGCGGCCGAAACCATGGGCGTCCGCCGGGTGATCCTCCGCACGGCTGTCGTCCTCGGCCGGGACGGCGGGGCGCTGCCGCGCATGCTCACGCCCTTTCGCTATTCGCTGGGCGGACCGTTGGGCTCGGGACGCCAGTGGTTCCCCTGGATCCATCTGGCGGACGCCATCGGCGCCATGCGCTGGTTGATGGAATGTCCCGACGTCTCCGGGCCGTTCAATCTGGTGGCGCCGGGGACCGTGACCCAACGGACCTGGGCCGAAGCCCTGGCCATGAGTCTCGGCCGGCCGGCCCGGTTGCGGGTGCCGGCGACGCTGTTGCGGCTTGCCCTCGGCGCCATGGGCCGGGAACTCTTCCTGGCCAGTGCCCGGGTGCTGCCGCGACGCCTTCTCGAAACGGGCTACGCCTTCCGTTTCCCCAGCCTTTCCGATGCCCTGGCCGATCTTCTTCACGCCGCAACACCCCAACGCCATGACTGACCATTCCTTGCCCGACGCCCCGCGCGTGTTGCTGGTCGCGGACGATTCCCCCCGGACCCTTTCCCTGCGGCAACAGCTCGTCAGTCTGGGGTTCATTCCCCTTGGTCCGGCCGTTTGCTGCGAACAGGGCCTCGATATGGGCGTCCGTCTCCATCCGGATGTACTGCTCCTGGACATGGCGTTGACCAAGACGGTCAACGTCTTCGAAACGGCCGCCCTGTTGCGGGATTGCCTCACGTTGCCCGTGGTACTCCTGGTCGAGCGGGTGGATCGCGGGCTGCTCGGCCGGATCGGGGCCATCGGGGCCAGCGGCTGCCTGGTGGCCCCGGTGCGGGACGCCGATCTGCTGGCCACCTTGGAAACCGCCCGCCACCAGGCCGACCGGGAACAACGACAGCACATCCGGGAACGCTGGATGGAAACCGCCTTCGAAAGTCTGGAAGAGACCCTTCTGGCCATCGATACCGACGAGCTGGTGCGTTTCGCCAACCCCATGGCGGAAACCATGCTCGGCCTTTCCCATGAGGAAATCCTGGGACAGCCCCTGACCAACCTTTATCGGCTGCGCTGTGAGGACCGAATCAACGCCTTTGACCGAACCGCCCATCTGGAATGCCAGTTGGAGCGCCACGACGGCCGCTCCCTGCCCGTGGAAGAGGCCCGTTCCAGCATCGTCGATCGGGCAGGGAGACAACTCGGCACCATGGTGCTGTTGCGCGACATCAGCCGCCGACGCCGCGACGAAGCTTCCCTGCGTCAGTCATTGGAGGATTTGCAGCATATCCTGGAGCAGACCATCAACGCCCTGGCCGTCACTTCGGAGCAACGGGACCCCTTTACCGCCGGCCATCAGCAACGGGTGTCACGTCTGTCCGTCCACATCGCCCAGGGCCTGGGACTGTCCGAGGAAGCCCAGGAAGGCGTCCGGCTGGCCGGCCTGGTCCACGATATCGGCAAGGTCTACATCCCTTCGGAAATCCTAGCCAAATCCGGGGGACTGTCGCCTCTGGAAATGGAGATCATGCGCCAGCACAGCGAAGTGGGCTACCAGATCCTCAAGGATGTGGCTTTCCCCTGGCCGGTGGCCCGCATGGTGCTCGAACATCATGAGCGGATGGACGGATCGGGCTATCCGGGCGGTCTGGTCGGCGACGCCATCCTGCCCGAAGCCCGCATCCTGGCCGTGGCCGATGTGGTGGAGGCCATGACCGCCCATCGTCCCTACCGACCGGCCCGCAGCCTGGACCAGGCCCTGGAGGAAATCCGCAACGGACGCGGCACGCGCTATGATCCGGACGTGGTCGACGTCTGCTTGCACCTGTGCCGGAACGGCGAGTGCTTCTAGGCGTTCTCCCTGATCCAGATAAGGCTTGTCTGACGGCCGGTCGTCCTGTCCCGCCGGTAGGAAAAGAACTGCGGCAGGTCGTGGGTGCACAGGTCCAAACCGAAAATGCAGTCCTCGCGCAGACCGGCCGAGAGGAGCTGCGCCCGGGTCAGCCGCCACAAATCCACCCGCTGCGTGCGCGGATCGAAAAAGGGGCGAAAGGAATCGCCGAATTCCGTTGCGAAACGCTGAAACTCGGCCGCACCCGGACCAAGACTCGGTCCGCGCACGGCCAGCAGGTCCGCCGGGCTCAGGCCATACTGAGCGCAAAAGCCGCGCACGCCCACCCCGATGAAATTCGCCACGCTCCCGCGCCATCCCACATGCAAGGCCGCCACGAATCGTCCCGAGCTATGGGCCAGCAGCACCGGCTGACAATCGGCCGTCTTGATGGCCAGGGCATGGCCGGGCCGGCTGTCGACCATCCCGTCGGCCTCCAAGTTGCTCGGGCAGGTCATGTTATCGCCCGCCGGCTCGAAGGCCAGCTCCACGCCGTGGACCTGCTTGAGGGAATGCCAGACCGCAAAGCCCAACGCCGCCTTGGCGGCCCGCCGGTTGGCCGCGACCAGTCCGGTATCGGCCGCGCCGGTCATGGCCATGGTGGCCCGGGGATCCGCCAGACCGCCGGGAACCGACAGGCCGGTGCCGAAGACGCAGCCGACGCCGGGCACGCCGGGGAAGGCGAAAGGAATAAATATCATACGCGAAACCGATGGGTTGTACGTTCGGTGACCACGGCGTCCATGGGCCGGTCCCAGGATTCGGCCGGCAAGCGGGTCACGATCTGAAAGGCGTAGGCCAATCCCACGACACAGGCCTGGGCCATCGCCGGCAAGGCCAGGAGCCGGTCGTAATAGCCGCCGCCAAAGCCCAATCGCCGGCCCGGTCAGGTCGAAGGCCAGGCCCGGGACCAGGATCAGATCGGGGGCGAAGGCCTCGGGCGGCCGGACAACGTTCGGCCGGTGGCTCGGGGATGCCGTATCGCCCCGGCCGGGCTTCGGACAGGGGCGGCAATGCGTCCGAGGTCGAGGAATCCCCGGCGTATCCGGCCGGCAGCGGGGGAGCAGCAGCCCCCGCCCCTCGGCCAAGGCCTGCCCGGCCAGGGCGCGGGTGTCCACTTCGTTTTTGACGGACAGATAGAGCAGGATGTCGCGCGCCGCCGCCCACTGGGGCAGGGCCAGCACCCGTTCGGTCACGGCAGCCCCGGCAGCAGCCGCCGCTGCCGGGGAAAGCGCCTGCCGCCGGGCCAGCATGTCCTGGCGCACCAGAGCCTTTTTCTCCGCCACAGGGTCGCATGGTTGCAATATGGCCATAACCCCTTCATACTACCAAGCGATGTCAGCCAGGGGAAGCGCCTGGCGGCGAGGGTCTGTCAGGCAAAGGAGGACGCATGGCGAAGGCCACTTTTTGGATCGGCATCGGGGATATTCATGACGACGCGGCGGCTGTCGCGCGCTTGGCCGACAAGTCCGAGCTGGCCGATGCCGCCGGCCTCATCATCAGCGGCGATCTGACCCTCCGCGGCGGCGAAAGCCAGGCCCGGCAGGTCATCGACGCCGCCCGCCGGCTCCGGATGCCTCTCTTGGCCCAGATCGGCAACATGGACCAGTCCACGGTCGACGCCTATCTGACGGCGGAGGGCCTCAACATCCATGCTTCGGGACGGGTCACGCCCGAGGGGGTGGGGATTTTCGGAGTCGGCTGGTCCACACCCACTCCGTGCGATACGCCGAGCGAGACCAGCGAGGCCCACATGGCCGCCTGGCTGGACGAGGCCAAGGCGGCCGTCGCCGGCTGCCACACGCTGCTGTTGGTTTCCCATACGCCCCCCTATGACACGGCGACGGACCGCATCACCTCCGGGGCCCACGTGGGCAGCCGGGCCGTACGGGAATGCATCGAGCAGGTCCAGCCCGACGTCTGTCTGACGGGGCATATCCACGAGGCCAGAGCTGTGGACACCATCGGCCGCACCCTGGTGATCAATCCCGGCCCCCTCTCGGCCGGCGGCTACGCCCGCATCACCCTGGACGCGGACGGACGTTTGACGGCCCAGCTGGCCTCCCTGTAGACGCCACGACGACGAAACGATTTTCCCCGAGGAGGTCAGGAGACGGCCATGCGGCTTTTCAGTTGGAACGTCAACGGACTGCGCTCCGTGGTGCAGAAAGGGTTTTGGGACTGGCTGGCCGCCAGCGACGCGGATGTGGTGGCCGTCCAGGAATCCAAGCTCCAGCCCGGACATGAGGCCGATTTTCCCGGCACGGACCGCTATCAGACGGTCTGGACCAGCTCGACCAAGAAAAAAGGCTATTCCGGGGTCGGCTGCTTCTACCGGACCGCCCCGTTGAGTCTGGCGACGGAATTGCCCGATCCCGCCTTTGGCGGCGAAGGGCGGCTTTTGCAACTGGAATTTGCCGATTTCTACTTTTTCAACGTTTACTTTCCCAACGGTGGCCGAGGCCCGGACCGTTTGGCCTACAAGCTTCATTATTACGAGGCATTCCTGGCCCACGCCGAGACCTTGCGCCGCACCAAGCCCATCGTGGTCTGCGGCGATTTCAATACCGCCCATACCGCCCTGGACCTCAAAAACGCCAAGGCCAACGAAAAAAATTCCGGGTTTCTGCCGGAAGAACGGGCCTGGCTCGACCGCTTCGTGGCTGCCGGCTATGTGGATACCTTCCGCCTGTTCACCCGGGAGGGCGGGCATTATACCTGGTGGGATTACCGCTTCAGGGCCCGGGACCGCGACGTAGGGTGGCGCCTCGACTACTTTTTCGTCTCCGAGGAGCTGACCGGTAAGGTTCGCCGGGCCTGGATCGACAACACGGTCCTGGGTTCGGACCACTGCCCGGTGGGACTCGACATCGATTGCTCGTAAGACCACGTGCGCCGACACGACAAAACCCGCTGCCGATTTCTTTTGACCCTTTCCCCTCCGTTCCTGTAAGGATTGGAAGTGTTTTTCCATTTCCTTCCCCCGGAGGTCTACGATGAAACGATTGTCCACGGCGGGAGTCGCCCTGGTTCTTGTTTTGGCATCCTTTCCGGTTTGGGCCGCAACCGTCTCCCCTGGCGTCAGCGCCGACGCGGCCCTGACCAAACTCAAAGAGGGAAATGCCCGCTTTGCGGCCGGGACCCTGCGTCATCCCAACCAAGACGTCGCCCGTCGCCAGGATACCGGAGCCAACGGCCAGCATCCCTTTGCCGTCGTGCTGGCCTGCGCCGATTCCCGGGTGCCGCCTGAGGTGATTTTCGATCAGGGACTGGGTGATCTTTTCGTGGTGCGCGTGGCCGGGAACGTGGCCGCCACCGACGAAATCGGCAGTATCGAATATGCGGCCGACCATCTGGGTACGGCATTGGTGGTGGTGCTCGGTCATACCAAATGCGGCGCCGTGACGGCCGTCGTCAAAAAAGAACCGACCACCGCGAGCATCGGCAAACTGGTGTCCCCCATAGCGCCCGCGGTCGCGCGCGTGGAAAAGCAGTTTCCGACGGCCAGCCAGGAGGAAATCATCCGCCGATCCGTCGAGGCCAACGTCTGGCAGGCCATAGCCGATACGTACAAAACGAGTTCCCTTCTGAAGCGCCTGGCAGCCCAGGGCAAAGTGAACATCGTCGGGGCAATCTATGACGTCGATTCCGGCCAGGTCCGCTTTCTCGGAGAACACCCCCAGAAGAAAACGCTTCTCCAATAGGCATCTGCGTGGAGCGGCCCAAAAGGGCCGCTCTTTTCTTTTGACGCCGTCCCCTCGGAAATTCTAGGAAAGCGGCGTGACACCGTTCGTCCTGGCTGTTTTTCTTCTGGTCTATGCCGGCATGATCCTGGGGAGACTGCCCGGTCTGGCCCTGGACCGGACCGGCGCGGCCGTGCTCGGGGCCATCGCCCTGATCGTCGGCGGTACCCTCACCGCCGGCCAGGCCATCGCCGCCATCGACGCCCCGACCATGGCGTTGCTGTTCGGGCTCATGGTCGTCTCGGCCCAGTTGCGGTTGGGGGGCTTCTACACGGCCGCCACCCGGATGTTCGCCACGGCCACCGCCGCACCGGCCGGCCTGTTGGCCCGAGTCATGGGCGTGGCGGCGCTGCTCTCGGCCGTCCTGGCCAATGACATCGTCTGCCTAGCCATGACGCCGATTCTGGTGGAAAGCACGCTCGCCCGGGGACTCTCGCCCATTCCCTATCTGCTCGGCTTGGCCATGGCCGCCAATCTCGGTTCGGCCGCCACACTGATCGGCAACCCGCAAAACATGCTGATCGGCCAAGTGACCGGCCTGTCCTTTGCCGGCTACATGGCGGCGGCCTGGCCGTGCGTCCTGGTCGGCCTCGCCGTGGCCTGGGTGACCATCGTTCTGGCCTACCGGGGCCGGTTCGGCGGTCCGGTCATGCGCTTGCACGTGGACGTCGCCGCCGTTTGACGGCTGGCAGTCGGCCAAGGGACTGACCGCCCTGGCGGTCTGCATCCTCTTTTTTGTTTGGGGCGGTTTCCCTCGGGAAAACGTCGCCCTGGCCTGCGCCGGCTGCCTGCTTCTGAGCCGCCGCATGGCCTCACAACGGACCCTGGCCATGGTCGACTGGCAGCTCCTGCTGCTGTTCCTGGGACTGTTCGTGGTCAATCGGGAGGTGGAGGCGACCGGCATTCTCTCGGCCCTCGACCAGGGACTCCAAGCGGCGGGCCTGGATCTTTCCCGGCCGGGCTGGCTGTTTTCCCTGACGGCGGTCCTGTCCAACGTGGTCTCCAACGTGCCGGCGGTCATGCTGCTGCTGCCCGGCCACGCCAACCCAGAGCAGGGGACCCTGCTCGCCGTCTCCAGCACCATAGCCGGAAACCTGCTGCTGCCGGGAAGCATCGCCAATCTCATCGTCGCCGACCAAGCCCGGTCGCTCGGCGTCCGGCTGGGAGCCCTGGAGCACGCCACGGTCGGACTGCCCGCCACCGTGGCGACGTTGCTCCTCTCCGGCTGCTGGCTCCTACGGTGACCGAAGGAAACGCTATGGAACTGGTACGCGCGGCCGTGGCCTCGGGATTTTTCCGCGAAGCGGATACGGCCATCTTCATCCATGATCTGGACGGCCTCGAAGCGGGCTTTGCCGCCGTGCGGGCGGCCTTTCCGCCCGAGACGCTCTCGGCCGTGGCCGTGAAGGCCAATCCCTTGCCCCGGCTCCTCCGCTTTTTGGCCCAGCGCGGCGCCGGAGCCGAGGTGGCCTCGCTCCCGGAGCTGCATTTGGCCTTGACCGCGGGCGTGCCGCCGGAACGCATCGTCTTCGACTCGCCGGCCAAAACCCGGGAGGAGCTGCGTGCGGCCGTGCGGCTCGGCGTCCACATCAACGCCGACAACCTGGACGAGCTGGACCGGCTGGCCGAACTGGCAAACGAACCGGGCCTGCCCGTGCCGTCGGCCGGGCTGCGCGTCAATCCCCAGACCGGCCTCGGCCGCATCCGATCCACGAGCGTGGCCGGCCGCTATTCCAAATTTGGCGTCCCCTCTCCAGTCCCAGGCGCGCATCCGAGAGGCCTTCGCCCGCTATCCCTGGCTCTGCGGCCTCCATGTCCATGTGGGCTCCCAGGGCTGTCCTCTGGAGCTGCTGACAGCCGGCAGCGCGGCCGTCTTCGATCTGGCCGAAACGATCAACCGCGAGCAGGGGCCTGGCCGGGTGCGACTGTTCGACCTGGGCGGCGGCCTGCCGGCCCTTTACCGGGACGGTGACCGGCCGACGGACGCCCCGAGCTATGTCGCCGCCCTGAAGGAACGATGCCCAGCACTTTTTACCGGCCGCTACCGGATCATTACGGAATTCGGTCGGGTACTCCACGCCCCCCAAGCCGTGGCCGTCAGCCGGGTGGAATACGTCAAACGCCAACCCGGCCATCCGCACGGCCACCCTACACCTTGGAGCCGACGCCTTTGTCCGGGAATGCTACCAGCCCAAGGCCTGGCCGCATCGGGCCGTCCTGCTGGATGCGGCCGGCCGGGAAAAGCAGGGTCCGACCGCCGTCTGGCACCTAGCCGGTCCATTGTGCTTTTCCGGCGACTTTCCCGTCCGGCGGGCGCGCCTGCCGGACGTCGCGCCCGGGGACCTGATCGCCATCCGCGATGTCGGGGCCTACGCGCTCGGCATGTGGTCGCGCTATAACAGCCGGCAGATTCCCCGAATCATCGGACGGTACGACGGACGGTTCGTCATCCTGCGGGAGCGGGAGACGCCCATGGATGTCGTGCGTTTTTGGGAAGGGGGGGCGAGCGCGACGGGCGACGACCTCGGCTGAGGTCCGTCGCCGTCGGTCAGTGCGACGGATGCGCGGGACGCCGTGGCGGGGATGCCGGTTCGAAGCGTCCCAGCAGGAAATCGACTTCTTCCCGTGTCAGGATGCCGAAAGCCGTTTGCCCGGGATTGTGCTGCCGTTGGAAGCGGGCCAGGGCATGCCGGGCCTTTTCCCTGAGGGATTCCGGGGAAACCGGCAACAGGCAGATCCCGGCGATGCGGTCTTCGGCCAGGGCGCGCATGACCGGATCGGGGCAGGGGGGATGGGTCAGGAGGATGACGGCAATGCCGGGGCTCTCCCGGTGCAGATTGTTCACAAAAGCCGCACCCGCGTCGGCATTGGCCATGACCTCGCAAAAAGCCGCATGACACGGCCCCTGCCGGGCGACCAGAGCCAGGGCGTCTTCCGGAGAACCGGCGGCCAGCACCGCATAGCGTTCCGACAGGGCGCCGGCTAAAGCGGCCAGCTCCGGAGGGTCGGAACACACGAGAAGGATGCGGACAGGCGCCACGGTCGCCTCCATAGGCGTTTCGCGGCAGCCGAACCGGCAAAAAGTGAAAGCGTATGGCTGCCGCCGGCTTAGATCCTGCAAGAACCAAACCGAGTCAGCAATCACGCCGGATTTTTCTGACGGCCACGCGGGAGGGCGGCATTTTTTGCCGGCGTCAGGGGCAATGCCCCTCTGCCTTGTAGCTCTTGAGAAAGGCACAATCACCGAGATCACAGGCCTTGGTATAGTCGGCGCATGCCTGCGGCTGGTTACCCAACCGCTCGTAGGCGTAGCCACGGTTGGTGAAGAAGGCGGCGTCGGACGGCTTCATGGAGATGGCCCGATCATAGTCGGGCAGGGCATCCTGCAGCCGACCGGAGTTGGCGAGCACGTTGCCGCGATTGTTGTAGAGTTCGGGATCGGCGGGATCGGCGGCAACGGCCTGGTCGAGGGCGCTGAGGGCCTTCGTGAAATCCTTGGCTTTCGCGGCCTTGGCTGCCTTGACGGCAAGCTGGCGCGCCTTTTTGGGATCGCGCTTGGCCGCAGGCGTCGGCATCTTGGCGGCGGGCTGCGCCGGCGGGGCCTGGCGGCGGGTGCCGGCGGGGCCTGGGCGGCGGGTGCCGGCGGGGCGGCAACCGCGGGAGTGTTTTCATGCGTATCCCAGATGATGGACCGGGGGTCCGGCGTCGCCCCGGTCGGGTGCACCGGATCGGGGATCGCCAATTTCTCAGGCTGGTGGAAGCTCGGCGGCGTGGCATTGGCCGCGGCCCGCTTATCCTGTGCCTCCTGCTGCTGCGCGGCGGCCCGCAACGCCGCATCGGCCTCCTGCATCTTCTGCAAACGGCGTTGCAGGACCTCCTGCGGCGTCATGGCCCAGGAAGAAAAAGCGCCCCCTGTCGCCAGACAACAGACCAGAAAAAAGAGCATTCCGCGCATGCTGCCCGATCCTCGGGAATCTATCCCCGTATGGCCCCTACGGCCTAGCCGGAATGGTAAGCACTTGGCCGTCGCGCAGGGTGTCCGGCGGCATGTTGCCATTGGCCCGGACGATGGCATCCACGCTCACGCCGAAACGTTGCGCGATCCTGGACAGATTGTCTCCCCGCACCACGGTGTATTGGGTAGCTTCGCCCGGATTTTGGGCGCCGGACTTGCCTTTCTGAAGCTTTTTCCTGCCCTTGACCGTCGCGGCGGACGAACGGATGGCTTCGCTTGCCGGAGGCGCAATCTCGATGACCTCTTCCCCCTTATAGGGAACGGCCGGCTGGTTGATGTCGCCGGCGGCATTCCCGGCGGCAGGAGCCGAGGCGGACGGCGCCTTTTCCGCCGCCGCGCGCAGGGTACCGTCTTTCACGAACCGATGGTATTCGCTCTCGGAAAGGGTGCCGTCATGATCCGTGTCCACCTCTGCGAAGGTCTCTCGGGTAAGGCCCGGGAACACGAACAGCAGTTCCTCGTAGGAAATTTTTCCATCCGTGTCGTGGTCGACATTGCGGAAGGACTCCTTGTTCCCTCCGGAGCAGGCCGTCACCGCCAGCAGAAGGCTGACTCCTATAAGCGTCAAGATTGGCCGCATAGGCTCCTCATTTTTGGCACAAAAGCCACCCTGCCGGTATCACCGGCGTCGATTGACTGCTTGTGTTAGCACGTGGGTGACAGGCAAGTCACGTGAAAAAAAATTGAGAGAACCCTTCGAATTACCCGAAAAGAAAGGCTCTTTTTGATGACGGCGAGCGTGTTCTCTGCCATACAGGAAGGCGGCCATTCGCCGCCACGCTTTGGATTGAAGATTGCCGGCAAAATGCGTAGGCAGATGCCTACCGCACGCGGAAGCGTTTCGTCACCGGTGTGGCGCCCGGACTTCAAATCCGGTGGGATGTCGCAAGGCGTCCGGTAGGTTCGACCCCTATACGCTTCCGCCAATCCCGGTTTCCGTTTACCCACCGCCGAGGCAATGTTTGTCCCCAGGCAAACAACCAGGCCTTTTCCGGACGCAACGCTCCAGTCCCGGGCCGCCGAAGCACGATCTCCCACAGAAAAACGACGACCCCCTTGACGCAAGAACATCACGGGTTTATAATTTCGTAGTTTAACTATCAGCAAGGTAGGTCGTGATGGCCGATACTTTGGATACATGCGCTCGGGAATTACTGGAAGTCATGCCCCTGGTCATGCAGCATCTGCGGCAGACCATGCGGGGGCAAGCCGCCCAGGACCTGCGCGTTCCGGAACTGCGGACCTTGGCCTTCCTCCGGCACAACGCCGGCTCCAATCTGACCGATCTGGCCGAATACATTGGTGTTTCCTTACCTTCGATGTCAAAATTGATCGATAACCTCACGTACCGGGGACTCGTCAGCCGCGAACCCGACGTCGCGGACCGACGGCGCATTCGCCTCTCCCTGACCGCGGCCGGAGAAACCGAACTGACGGCGGCGCGAAAAGCGGCCAAGGCCGCCTTTATCGACAAGTTGACCCAGCTGGACCATGGGGATATTGACGCCGTTACCCGAAGCCTGCATCTCCTGCGACGTCTGTTCGTCAGCGCGCCCGCCGGGGCGACCGTTTCTCGACGCGCAGACTCCGGCCTCTGCTGAACGACATTCCGGCTGCCCGCGATTCGGCAGCATAGTGACGGCCCCGCCCAAACGGTTGCGAACCAAGGCCAGGGCGGCAAGGTTTTTCACGGCCTATGCTCAAAGCGCTTGCCCGCTCCTTTCATCACCGCAACTTCCGGCTTTTTTTCACCGGACAGTTCATCTCTCTGATCGGTACATGGATGCAGTCCGTGGCCCTGTCCTGGCTGGTCTACCAGCTCACGAACTCCAGCTTCTATCTGGGAATTATCGGATTTCTCAATAATCTTCCGGTGTTTATTCTCGGCCTCTGGGGAGGCTATTTGGCGGATCGTTGGGACAAACGCGCCCTGCTGCTCGGGACGCAGATTGCCTACATGCTCCAGGCCCTGACCCTGGCCTTCCTGACCTTAGGTGGTGCCGTTACCTTCTGGAGGGTGGCCATCCTGGCCGTGTTGGCCGGTGCCATCACGGCCGTAGACATGCCGACTCGGCAGGCCTTTGTCGTGGAGATGGTGGGGCGGGAGGACCTGCACAACGCCATCGCCCTGAACTCTTCCATGTTCAACAGCGCCCGCATTCTCGGGCCGGCTCTGGCTGGCCTGCTGGTGGCCGCCATCGGCGAGGGCTACTGCTTCCTGGTCAACGGCCTCAGTTATCTGGCCGTCATCGCCAGTCCTGCTGCTCATGCGCCTTTTACCCACACCGCAAAAGGTCGCGCCGGCGCCCATGCTGACCCATCTGGCCGAGGGGCTGGCCTATGCCTGGCGTGACCGTCCCATCCGGGCCATTTTGCTCGGCATGGTGGTCCTCAACATCTTCGGCGCGTCCTACATGGTGCTCATGCCGGTCATGGCCGATGCCGTGCTCGGCCAGGGCGCTCGGGGCCTGGGCTTCATCATGGCCACCACCGGCCTCGGCAGCGTGGTGGCGGCCTTGGTCCTGGCCCTGCGGCGCGAGGGCAAGGGACTCGACCGTTGGCGGATCGCCTCAGGCGTAGGTTTCAGCCTGGCCCTGGTGCTTTTCGCCTGGTCGCGTCGGTATTGGCTCTCCTTGCTTCTGGCGTCAGTCATCGGCTTTTGCCTGATCTTTTCCTTCGCCGCCGCCAACACCGAGCTGCAACTGCGCAGCCCTGACGCCATGCGCGGTCGTATCATGTCGCTCTATGCCATCACCCTGGTGGGCATGGCGCCGTTCGGTTCGCTCCTGGCCGGCGGGGTGGCCGGGCTCTTCAACGCCCCCCTGGCCATCGGCCTGACAGGCGCCCTGTGCGGCATCGCCATCATCGTCTTGACCATCACTCACGCCTAAGCCGTTCCGCAATCCACAACGAAAGACCACGGCGCCCGCGCACTCGATGGGAACTGGAGGAGAAGATGCCTCCGGCGGCCAAAGGGCGCTGCCCTTTGGGAACCTGTCTGATTTGCGTACGATGGAGTGCGGAAGGGCGGCAGTACCCTGACAAGTTCCGCCGGGCGAACGCCGTCGAAGAGCGAAAAGGCATAAAAAAAAAGCGCGAGTCGCCTCGCGCTTTCAAGGGAAGCCGGACACCCGGCCGCAACCGTTACCGCTGCTTCCTTTCGGACCTGACGGGGTTGGCGGCGCGGCCGCCGCCCGGCTTCCCCAAATTTGTGGCGGAGAGGGAGGGATTTGAACCCTCGGTACCCGTCAAGGTACATACGATTTCCAATCGTACTCCTTCGGCCGCTCGGACACCTCTCCGCGAAGCACTGGCAAATAGCCAAGATCGCCGGTCCTGGCAAGGAAAAATTGCCGATTAGGCCAATTTTTTTCCCGTAAGGACCTCAAATGCTTTCACGTACTTCTCCGGGTCTTGGCGATCACGTCCTCGGGGAGCTGGGGCGCGGGCGGCTGTTTGTTGAAGCCGATGGATGTCAGCCAGTCGCGCAAATACTGCTTGTCGTAGCTCGGCTGGCTCGTGCCCGGCTCATAGCCATCGGCCGGCCAGAAGCGCGAGGAATCCGGGGTCAGCACCTCGTCGATGAGGATCAGCCCGTTGTCCGTCAGGCCGAATTCGAACTTGGTGTCGGCGATGATGATGCCGCGCTCCCGGGCGTAGTCCCGGGCCTGGGCGTACATGGTGAGGCTCAGGTGCTCCACCTTGGCGAACACCTCGCTCCCGATCATGTCCTTGGCCTGGGCCAGGGTGATGTTCTCGTCGTGGTCCCCGATCTGCGCCTTGGTGGACGGGGTGAAGATCGGCTCGGGCAGAATCTGGGACTCGACCAGGCCGGCCGGCAGGGCATGACCGGAAATGGTCCCCGTCGCCTGATAGTCCCGAAGCCCGGAACCGGTGATGTAGCCGCGCACGATGCACTCGATGGGCAGCGGCTTGGCCTTCTTGGCCACGATGGCCCGACCGTCCAGCAGGTAGGAGAACGGCGCCAACGGCGCGGGAAAATCCGCCGTTTCCGTGGTCAGCAAATGGTTGGGGATCAGGTCCCGAAACCGGTTCATCCAAAACAGCGTGATCTGATTTAAGATCACGCCCTTTTGCGGAATGGGGTTCGGCATGATGACGTCATAGGCCGAAATGCGGTCCGTCGTGACGATCAGCAGCCGATCCGAGGCAATTTCATAAATATCACGCACCTTGCCCCGGGAGAGCAGGGGATAGACCGGAAAATCGGTCAGGGTCACGGTTTCCATGACTACCTCGCTTTAGACTTTGAACGGCATTCCACGCTTTGGGCGTGGGCTTCCAGGTTTTCCAGCCGGGCCAGCCGGGCGATGGCGGCCCCGTGGGCGGGCAAATAGCCCGGTGCGGCGGCGATCAGGCTGGTTTTCTTCGTAAAGGTGGCAACGGACAGGGCCGAGGAGAAACGGGCCGTGCCCATGGTCGGCAGCACGTGGTTGGGGCCGGCGAAATAGTCGCCCACCGGTTCCGGGCAGTGGTGGCCCATGAAGACCGCGCCGGCGTGGCGAACCTTGCCGACCAGGCTCCAGGGGTCGGCCACGGCCAGCTCGAAGTGTTCCGGGGCCATGGTGTTGATGCAGTCCAGGCCGATGTCCAGGTCGGGCACGACCACCAAGGCGCCGAAGTCGCGCAGGGAGGCTGCGGCGATGTCCTTGCGGGGCAGCCCCGGCAGGCGCTTTTTCAAGGCCTCGGCCACGGCGTCGAGCAGGGCCGCGTCCGGCGAAACGCAGATGGCGGCGGCCATGGGATCGTGTTCGGCCTGGGAAAGCATGTCGGCGGCCAACCAGTCGGGATTGGCCGACGCATCGGCCAGAATGGCGATTTCACTCGGACCGGCGATCATGTCGATGCCCACGGTACCGATCAAAAGCCGCTTTGGCCGTAGTCACATACATGTTGCCCGGTCCGGCGATGACGTCCACCGGCGCGATGGAGGCGGTTCCCCGGGCCAGGGCGGCAATCGCCCAGGCGCCGCCCACCCGGTATATCTCGGTGACGCCGCAAACCGACGCGGCGGCCAGCAGATGCGGGTTGAGCGAACCGTCGGCCCTGGGAGGGCTCACCACCACGATGCGTTCGACGCCGGCCACCTGGGCCGGAATGGCATTCATGAGCAGACTGGAAAGCAACGGCGTCTCGCCGCCGCGTCCGCCCGGAACGTAGCAGCCGGCCGCATCCACCGGGGAAACGATCTGCCCCAGGGTGGTGCCGTCGGCAGCCGGCACGAACCAGGACTGTTCCTTTTGCCGTTCATGGAAGGACCGGATGTTGTCGGCGGCTTCGACAATGGCCGCCATGTCGGCGTCGGGCACGGTCTGCCGGGCGGCGTCGATTTCCTCGGCGGAGACGGCCAGCTTGGTGCCGTCGAAGGGGGCGCAGTCGAAGCGTTCGGTATAGTCCACCAGCGCCGCATCGCCACGGTCGGCGACGGCGTCGATGATAGCGCGAACCTGCTCGGCAATATCGCCGGAGGCATCCTCGCGGTTGGCGAGCAGGGTACGCAACGGACCGAAATCCTTGGGACCATGAACGGTCATGCGGGAGCAGGGCATGATAAGATCCTTGAAAACACTGAAGGTTGACGAAAAAATTCTTTCTACGCCAAGGCCTTCCGAATGTCGAGGCGGCCCCGGCCGTCCGTGGCTATGCCGTCGGCGGCTCGCACCTTCCCGCGCAGCCCCGGCCCGGCGACACGTCGGGCTCCTCGCCCGCGGCAAGCCGTTTGGCCAGGGCGAGCTGTTCCGAACGGCAGACGGCCTGGCCGTCGATGACCGCGGCCAGCACCCGGACGCAGGATGGCCGCATAGCGGGGACCGGGCTCGACGCCCAGGTCGCGCAAATCATTGCCCGTCACCTCGACATGCTTGGAGCGCAAGGTCGTCAGATGGAGGGAGACATACTTCTGTAACGGTTCCCGTGGATTCCGTGCCATGATGAACAGCGCCCCCTCCAGCGGCAACGGCTCCAACAGAAAATACAGCTCGGAGAGCGGGCCCTTGTGGTACTCCCAGTTAAGAGCCCCTGGGCGGTCGCCCGGATCTGACCGCGCAACCGGGCGATGTCGCCGGCCACCCGTTTGGAGAAGTTGAGCCGCCGGGCGATGGCGTCGAATTCCTCCGGGGAAAGCCCGTTGCACATGGCCAGAAAGTAGACCAGCCAGACGTGCGGCGTGGGGTCGATGTAGAGCAGCCGATACCAGTTGATGACGTTTTCGACCTCCAGGAGCACCGCCTCCCGGGCCGGGGTCAAGGCCAGCAGGGGGTGGATGGCCGCCAGGAGCTTGTACTCCTGCATGCGGCGCAGGCAGGCCAGCGGCATCTTTTCCTGGAGGATCAGCCGCAACTCGTGAAAGACCCGGGCGCCGGACAGCTTGTGGAAGAAATTATGCTGTACGGCGTTCTTGATGAGCCGGTCGGTCTGGCCGCCGATCCGGAAGCCGAAGCGCTCGCTGAATCGGATGGCCCGGACGATCCGCGTCGGATCCTCCACAAAACTCAAGGAGTGCAAGACGCGCAGCACCCGCTCCTTGATGTCGCGTTGGGCCCCGAAAAAATCCACCAGGTCGCCGAAACGCTCCGGAGACAGATGCACCGCCAGGGCGTTGACCGTGAAATCCCGCCGGTACAGGTCCATCTTGATGGAGGAGAGTTCCACCGTGGGCAGGGCGGCCGGGTATTCGTAGTATTCGAGTCGGGCGGTGGCCACATCCACCCGTTGGCCGTCGGGCAGGATGACCACGGCGGTCTTGAACTTGGGGTGGGCCTTGGAGCGGCCGCCGCAGTGCTCGGCCAGGGCGGCCGCAAAGGCGATGCCGTCGCCTTCCACGACCAAGTCCATGTCCGTGTTCGGGCACTTGAGCAGCACGTCCCGGACGAAGCCGCCAACGACATAGACGGCATAGCCCATATCCCGGCCCAGGGTACCGGCCTTGCGCAGAAAGGCCAGCAAGTCCTTGGGCAGACGCTCCCGCAGCACCCCGGCGATGTTGCGCTCCTTTTTGCGCTCGGGCAGCAGCGACTCCGGAATCCGCGACGGTTCCTTGACCAGGACGTTGACCAAGTCGGTGCGGGTGACCACGCCGACCAGCATATCCTTTTCCACCACCGGGGCCAGCCGCTGGCGGCGCCCCAGGATAATCTCCATCAGCGGATACAGGTCGGTGTCCGGGGTGACCACGTCCGGTTCGCGGATCATGTACTCCGACACCGGCACCTTCCCCAGGCCGTGCTTGATGGCCTTGTCCATGATGTCGTGCTCGATGACCCCGACACAACGGCGATTTCCCTGGGCGACCACCACTGGGAGGGCCTTGAGGCCGTACCGCGTCATAATCTCCTGGGCCTGGCGCATGGAGGCGTTCTGGTCGATGGACACGGCCGGCTTGCTCATGATCTGGCGCACCAGGATCTGGGGATTGATCTGGGAGTAGAGCAGGCCGAACAATTCCTCGCGCACCTGGGTCAAGGTGAGATTCTTGATGGAGGCCGAGGCTGCGTAGGGATGGCCGCCGCCGCCCAGGGAGGCGCAAATCTTGCCCACGTCCACGTCCGGACTGCGGGAGCGGGCGACCAGATGCACCCGGTCACCCATCAGGCCGATGGCGAAGAGCACTCGCAGGTTCTCCATCTCCAAAAATTTGTGCACGAGCAGGGCGAAGTCGCCCACGTACTCGTCGGAGGTCGCCTCGGCGATGACCACCTCCACGCCGTTGATCTCGTGGGTCTGGGCCGACTCGATGAGCTGGCTCATGATCGTGATCTGTTCCGCGGAAAGCTCCCGGACCATCAAATCGGCGATGACGCCCACGTCCATGCCCCGGGATTTGAGCCAGGCGGCCGCGCCCAGGTCGTGCTCGGTGGTGGAGGCAAAGGTGAACGAGCCCGTGTCCTCGTAAATACCGAGTCCGAGGATGGTCGCCTCATCCGTGGTCAAGGGCACATCCCGGGCCATGATCTCGTCCATGATGATGGCGGTGGTCGAGCCCCAGGGTTTGACCACCGCCTTGGCGGCGGCCACGTCGTCCTCGCTGTCCGGGTGATGGTCATAGGTATGGATCACCAGATCGGGATTGGCGAACACCGGCTCGACGTGCGGCACCCGGGAGCGCTGCCGGGTATCGACCATGACGAGCTGGCGCACGCTCTTCGGATCGATGTCCTTAAAATTCTTGAAATTAAACATATAGGTCGCGCTCTGGATGAAAAAAGTGCCGGAGGTTCTTCTCCTGGCTGCCCGGAAAAATGAGGGTGGCGCCGGGATAGAGCTTGCCGGCGGCAATGATGGCAGCCAGACAGTCGAAATCGGCGTTGGCGTGTCCGGTAATGATAATGGGCGCGGCCGGCAGGGTGGGTTTGGCTGGGAATGTCATAGTGAAGTCTTAAAGAAATTTTAAAAAGACAAGAAAAGCACGCTGTTCTGTGGCCAGCTGGCAGCGCCGCAGCCCAAAATTCCCTTCGGAGACGGCAGCGGCATCCTATTCCTCATGGCTCCGGTCGCGCGAGCGCGGATGGTGGGTCCGATGCACGGCGAGCAGCCGGGCGGCCTGGACATGGGTATAAATCTCCGTCGCGCTGATGTCGGCATGGCCGAGCAACATCTGCACCGACCGCAGATCGGCGCCGCCTTCCAACAAATGGGTGGCAAAGGAATGTCGCAGGCTGTGCGGATGGATACGGGTGGAAATCCCGGCCACCAGGGCATAGCGCTTGAGCATTTTCCATACGGCCTGCCTGGTGAGGCCTTTACCGGAACGGTTGAGAAAAACAATCTCCGCCTTGGGGTGGAAGGCACCGCGCACGCTGCCCAAATAGGTGGACAGGAACTCCTGGGCCAGGGCGTGGATGGGGATGAGCCGTTCCTTGGCCCCCTTGCCGAAGACCCGGAGCAGACCGGCCTGGGCGTCGTAATCACCCGGCGCCAACCCCACCAGCTCCGAGACCCGCAGACCGGCGGCGTAGAGCAGCTCCAGCATGGTCCGGTCTCGATAGCCGAGCGGGGTGGTCATGTCGGGAGCGGCCAGCAAGCGCTCGACCTCCTCGCGGGAGAGGACATCCGGCAGCAGTCGAGGAAGCTTCGGATTCTCGACCAGGGCGGCCGGGCTCTCGGGCAGCCAGCCTTCCTCGGCGGCAAAGGCGAAAAAACCGCGAAGGGCGGAAAGGTGCCGGGCCAGGGAGCGATTGGCCAAGCCCCGACTCCGCAAATGCAGGAGATAGAGGAAAATCGTCTCGTCACCGACCGTCTCCAGGGCCGTCCCATGCTCGTTTAAAAAAGTTAAAAATATAGTTAAATCAGAAGAATAGGCCGATAGCGAACGCTCGGAAAGCCCCTTATCGACAAGCAGGTGCTCCAAGTACCGATCCAACCAGGGATGGACCGGAGGCGCGGGAGGAGAGGTGGTGTCACGTTGCATACGCAGTCACTGTTCCGTGTTTCTGCCACGATTCGCCGTGGCCTTCAACGCCGCCGGCCATCCGGCCCCGGGAAGAGGCCGACTTGACACGGCCTTCGCGTCTTCTTTACTCCTGTGCCGTGTCGAAGACGGCAGGCCGGTCGGCACCCGCAACGCCCCGAACTTTCGCCGGCTCCGGTTCCGTCCTCCGGCCGGCCGATTCCCGATTGTCCGACATATTGAGAGCAAAACGTATTACCAAACGGTATACGATTCGAAGTCACTTCAAGCAACACGCCGAACGAGGGTACGGAGACAGCGTGACGCAAGGCCAGACGGTACGCGCTTTTCTCGGTCTCGGGTCCAACCTGGGCGACCGAACAGGCCGGTTGTACGCCGCGCGGATGCGCCTGGCAGGGCTGGCGGATGCCGTCCTGGTCCAATCCAGTCCCCTCTATGAAACCGCCCCCTGGGGAGATCCGGATCAACCCGACTATCTCAATCAAGTCGTCGCCTTGGACCTGGGGCCGACCTGGACGCCGACAGCGCTTTTGGCCGCCGTCGGAGCCATCGAAACGGCCGAAGGGCGGACACGCGATCCCCGCAGGCGATTCGGTCCCCGCACGCTCGACGTGGATATCCTGCTGTACGGCACCAGTCCACCTGGAAAGCCCCTCGCTGGTCATTCCGCATCCGCGGCTGCGCGATCGGGGATTTGTCCTGATTCCCCTGGCGGATATCGCGCCTGACGCGCCGATTGCCGATGCCATCGGCGGTACGGTCGGACAGGCGCTGGAAAAACATGCTTTCCAACATCCGGAAACGCGCTTAACCGTAAGGGCATATACTGGTCCTGACCGGACCTGACAAAGGAAACGCGCTATGTATCGTTTGCTCATCGTGCTGGCGGCCGGCTTTATCCTCTATAAGTTGTTTCTCGGCGACCGAAGCCGCAAACGCGACCAGGAAGCCGCCTCGAAAAAGCAGATGGCGGCCACGGGCGAAATGGTCAAGGACCCGGTCTGCGGCACCTATGTGCCGGTCAACGCCGGCATTCGCGTCCGCGACGGCGACACGGTCTATACGTTTTGCAGCTACGAATGCCGGGACGCCTTCCTGAAGCGTCTGGAGGCCTCGCGGTCCCAGGCCCGTCGATGCGACACCAACCCAGCAACCAGAAGAAGAGCCCCGGCGGTCGTAAGGCCGCCGGTCGGAGAGGGACGTCCCCCCTTCCGTGGCCAATCGTATTTGTCTCATAATGTAAATTATGTTAACTTTGATCCGAAATAGGCTCGCCGAAAGCGACACACCACCCCCGGGGATCTCGCCGCGTACCACGGATCGGTCTAGGTCTATTCTTGAAGACAGATCGTATCGAATCTATCGATTTGACCTTGTCCCCAGCTCCTGCGCTACCATAGGCCGCAAGGAGTTCTTTTCATGGAAAACCATCTCGATTGCCGCGGGCTGGCCTGTCCGCAACCCGTTCTGCGCTGCAAGCACTGCCTGGAGACCGAACATCCGTCCCACCTGACCGTCACCGTGGACAACGACGCCGCCCGGGAAAATGTCGGCCGCTATCTCGGCCGCGAAGGCTACGCCGTGTCCGTAACCGACGAAGGAACACGGCATTTTCCTGCTTGCGGCCACGGACAACGCC
>Ga0268359_10736_pt1 | contig 32191 bp, 31 predicted proteins | sample BioMet11_FD_194416 | JGI IMG/M metagenome (GOLD analysis project Ga0268359, IMG submission 194416) | Sewage microbial communities from Oakland, California, United States - Biofuel 11 (PacBio Assembly) | ecosystem: Engineered > Wastewater > Sewage > Unclassified | place: USA: California | collected...
ATCTTGGCCGTGAGCATTTCCTTGAAGGAAAAGAGCTCCTCCACGTTGAAGCCCAGGGATTCTGGCCGCCACCACGGGATTGAGCTCCCGCGAGTCGAGCTGGGCGAACATCTCGTGGATCTCAGGCCGGCGACTTGCCGACGGGACAGGATATAGGCCGACAGATCGCGCTGGCAGTTGTGCATCTGCCGCACGTAATCCTCGACGATCTCGATGATGCGGGTCGATCAGAGTCTTTTCCAGCTTGATGTCCCGCAGCCGGGTGACGATCTCTTCCTTTGAAGGTCAGAATTTCCTTCTGGATGCCGTAGACCCCGGTGATCCAGGCAGGCGCAGAGGTCAAGCTTTGGAGTAGATCTTCCGCTTCTTGCGGAAGGCGGCCTTCACCTCGTCGAGCAGGAAGATGACCCGCTGGCGCTGGTTCATCTCGTCCTCGGAGGGATCGTCCTCCTCGATGGTCTTGACCACGTCCTTGAGCTTGATGCGGCCGATCTTCAGGTCCTCGCCCACCTGAATGAGCTCCTCCACGGCCACCGGCACTTCGACCAGGGCGTACAGGACCTCCATCTCGCCGTTTTCGATCTTCTTGGCGATGACCACCTCGCCTTCGCGGTCGAGCAGGGGCACGGCCCCCATCTCGCGCAGATACATGCGGACCGGATCGGTGCTGCGCGAGGAATAATCCAGCGTATCCTCGCTTTCGGTCAGCTCCAGATCGGCCTCGGGAGCATCGTCCGGATCGGCGGCGGCCAGGTCCTTATGGCCGTCCTTGTCGGAATCGACGATGTTGATGTCAAGCTGATCGAAGATGGCGACCACCTCTTCGATCTGCTCGGGATTATTGACATCGGAAGGCAGGGCCTTGTTCACCTCGTCAAAGGTGAGGAACCCTTTTTGTTTGCCTTTGGCAATGAGGCTCTTGATCTGCTGAATTTCCTTGAGATTACTCATCTCCCCTCCCGGAAAGGGCCGTTAGTTCCCCTAGAAGCGCCAAGGCTTCCTCGCTCGCTCCCCGTTCTTGCGCCCGGCGAACGGCCTCCATGAGCGACCGCCGCCGGTCGTTCTCTCGAGCCTCATGGAGAAAAGTCCTCATTTCCTCAAAAACGGCTGCCGCTTCCGCTTCAGGTAGGGCCGGCTCCAGTTGCACCCTGGTCCAGAAGGCGGACTGCGCCGCGTCAAGCCGTGTTGCCACCTCGTCCGGTCCGCCACCGGCGAGTTTGGCGAAAAATTCCTTGGCATCCCGGGACGTGAGCCCCTCGGCCAGTCCGGCCTCGGCCAACGCCGGCACATAGTCCGGGCACCGAATGGCAAAGGCCAACATCTCGCCCTCCCGTGCGGTCCAGGCCAAACGCCCACCCCGTGAACCGGTGCTCGGTTGGGCCGGCGCCGTCTTGCTCGGACGGTTTCTGGCGGTAGCCAATCCCTGACGCAATTCCGCCTCGGCCAATCCGAGCCCCCCGGCCACCCGGGGGATAAAAACGGCCCGCAGGCCATCATCGGCCAAACCCAGCACGAACTCCTCGGCCCAGGCGACCATTTCCTTGGGGGCGAAGGTCTCGCGCACCACCCGCAAACAAAAGGCCAATCCGTCTTCGGCCCGCTCCAGGCAGGCATCGAAGCCGTCGCGCCCGCGTTTGTGCAGCAGGCTGTCCACATCCTCGCCGTCCGGAAGCGGCACCACCCGGCAACCGCCACCGAGGGTCAAAAACATCTGGGCGGACCGCAAGGCGGCCTTGCGCCCCGGCGGATCGCCGTCGAACACCAAGTCCACCCGGGGCGAAAAACCGGACAGCCGCCTGGCCTGCTCCGCGGTCAAGGCCGTGCCCAGTACGCCGCAGGCTTCGCTATAGCCGAACTGGTGCAGCGTGATAACGTCGAGATACCCCTCGGTGAGAAGCGCCCGCTTGGTCTTGGCGATGGCCTGGCGCGCCTCGAAAAGTCCGTAAAGATGCTGTCCCTTGGTGTAGATGGGCGTTTCGGCGCTATTCAAATATTTCGGATCGTCATCCCCCATGGTGCGTCCGCCGAAGGCGATCACCCGGCCTCCGCCGTCCCGGATGGGAAACATGAGCCGATCCCGGAACCGATCCCAGACCTTGCCCTCCCGGCCGGCGCTCAACAGGCCGGCCGCCACCCCGGTATCCCTGGAAAAGCCCTTGGCGCGCAGCACCTCTTCCAGGCCGTGCCAGCCGGTCGGGCTCACGCCCAGGCCGAACTGGTCGATCATCGCGGCGTTGACCTGCCGCCGCTGCAGATAGTCCCGGGCCTTGCCCCCCGCCGCTCCGGCCAGCAGGTGCCGAAAATAACGCATCGCCAGCTCGTGCATGGCCAGACAGTCGTCCCGCAGGCGCTTGCGGGCGGCCGCCTGAGGATCGTTGCGGGCCCGACCGATATCCACGCCGTATTCGGCCGCCAGCCGTTCCAGACCCTCACGGAATTCCAATCCGTTGATCCGACAGTAGAAATCGATCACGTCCCCCGAGGCCTGACAGCCGAAACAATGGAAAAAGCCCTTCTCGGGATGAACGTTAAACGACCCCTTGGTCTCCTGATGAAAGGGACACGATCCCACCAACCGGTTACCGACCGGACGTAACGTCACATATCGGCCCACCACCTCGGCAATATTAGCCCGGGCTTTGACCGCTTCTATCACCCCGGAATCATGCTTCATGGTGCCGCATTGGGCGGGGAATCCCCCCGTTTGTAAAACGTCTTCCTTGAAAAATGGTTCACCTCGGGCCGCCCATGCCCAAAACAACAATCAGCCAGCCTCCGGACGGACCCGCGAAAGCCAACCAGCGGAGCAGCCGGCCTTACTTCAGCACCACCATGGTCATGCCGTCACCGCCCCGATCTTCGGGGGCCAAGGCGAAGGACGCGACCTGCGGATGCTCCCGGAGCAGCCGATGGACCTCGCGCCGGAGGGCGCCGGTCCCCTTGCCGTGGATGATCTCCAGCTCTCCGTGGCCCCGCAGGATGGCGGCATCGAGAAACGCCGCCAGTTCGGCTTCCGCCGCATCGGCCCGCATGCCCCGTAGGTCAAGCGTCAGTCCCAACGGGGAGGCGGCTTGGCCGCCCGGTTCCGCGGTCACCAGCGAAACGCCGCCTTGGGGACCCCGCCCCTGGGCGGGCGCCATGTCCGTCGCCGGGACCCACAGGCTCACCCCGCCGATATCGACCTTGGCCGTCTGGCGTTTCAGGTCCTTTTCCAGCACCGTGGCCGTCTTGTCCCAACTGATGATGCGCACACAATCACCCGGAGCCAGGCGCTCGAAATCCAGCGATGTTCCGGACGGCGCCTCACCATCCTTTACTCCGGTAATGGCCGTACTTTCTTCAATAAGTCTTTTTCGCGCCTCGGCAAGGGCCTTTTGGGCCTCCTTGCGGCCAATGCGACCGGCTTCGTGGCGGCGGACCACGTCCCGGGCCAAGGAACGAATCTCCTCGATGAGCGTCTCCTGGGCCTTTTGCAAATTTTCCTTGAGCTTGGCCACATGCCGGGCCTCCTCGGCCCGTTTCGCCCGCAGCTCGTCCAATTCGCGCTCGCGCTGCAGGGCCAGCTCGTTTAAGCGGTCGAACACCAGGCCGGCATCGGGGCCGTCCAGCAGCAAGTACCGATTCGCCCGCTCCAAAATCTCCTCGGGAAGTCCGTGCTCCCGGGCCACGTCCAAGGCAATGGAGGCGCCGACCTGGTCGTAGGCGAGACGATAGAGCGGTTTTTTCGTCTTCGGATCAAAAAGCATGCACGCGGCGCGCACACCGGGCCGGGAAAGGCCGTAGGCCTTCAAGGCCGGAAAATGCGTGGCTGCGGCCAGATAGGCACCCCGCTCCAAAATGCCGTCGACCACGGCTTGCGCCAGGGCCGCGCCCTGGGAGGGGTCCGTGCCGGCACCGAACTCGTCGAGCAACACCAGGGTGTCACGGTCGATCTCCGGCCAAACTCCGGACAAATGGCGGATTTGGGCCGTAAACGTGGACAAATGGTCGAGCAGGCTCTGCTCGTCGCCGAGGAACACGAACAGCTTGCGGAAAAACGGCAGCCGGCTGCCCTCGTCCGCCGGAATGGGCAACCCGGACAGGGCCATGACCGAAAGCAGGCCCAGGGTCTTGAGGCACACCGTTTTGCCGCCGGCGTTGGCTCCGGTGACAATAAGGGCCTTCTGGTCCTCGGCCAGGATCAGGTCCTGGGGGACGACGGAAGCGGACCGATCGTCCGCCTTCTCGCTGAGGACGAGCAAGGGATGCCGGGCCCGGGACAAATGCACGGCGCACGCCGGACCAACTTCCGGCAAGGTGCCGTCGAAAGCCTCGGCCAGGGCGGCCTGGGCCCAAAGCACGTCGCAGGCCACAAGAAGCTCGAAGGAGGCGGCCACCGCGTGCCGCTCCTCACGGGCCAAACCGGTCAGAAAGGCCATGACCTTGGCCTCGGCCTCGCGTTCTTCGTTCTTGAGCTCCTGCAGGCGATTGTTCACCTCGACCAAAAAAAACGGTTCAACATAGACCGTCTCACCGGTTTGCGAATAGTCGTGAATGATTCCCGGGATGCGGCCCTTGAAATTGGCGCGGAGCGGCAGGACGTACCGATCGGAGGAAATTGTGACATAATCGTCCTGCAAAAAGGGCCCCAGATCCTTTTCGCCGATGCTCTCCTTGACCTTGGCCATAATGGTCTGATGAATCGACCGGATTTCCTGGCGCACGGAAAAGAGTTCCGGGGAACTCTCGTCGCGGAGCCGGCCATCCGGGGAAAGGCAGCGGGCCAGCGCGGCCTGCGTCTTCCGGGGCCAGGCGACGGCCGCCACTTCCTCACCAAGGCGCAGGGGCGTCCCTGCCGACGTCGCCGGGGCCAGGGCCTGGCGCAAGGCATGCATCTTGCCCAGCACATCGGCCAACGCCGTGAGGGCATCCAGGTCCAGAAGGCGGTGTTCGCTTTCCAGAACGGGGAAAAGGGGCGTGATGTCGGGAAACGCGGTAAAGACGAAGACACCGTCGCGCCGCAGTTCCCGGGCTTCCGCCAGGCGCTGCTGCTGGCAGGCCAACGTCTCAGCGTCCGGCAACGGGCCCAAGGCACGGCAGGCAACGGCGGCCGGTTCCGATGCGGCAAGCGCAGCCAAGCGCTCGAGAACCGCAGGGAACTCCAGCAACGAGAGGGTTCTGGATTCCATATAAAAAAAAAGGAAACCGGGTCCGGTTCAGGAGGAGAGTCGAGCCCTGACGGCGTCACTGACCCGTTTGCCGTCGGCCCGTCCCTTATGGGCGGCCAGCACTGACTGCACCACCCGGCCCATGTCCTTCATGCTTCGGGCGTCCAGTTCGGCCACGGCCGTATCCACGGCAGCGGCAAGCTCGGCCTCGGAAAGGGGAGCGGGAAGATAGGTGACAAGCACCGTCAATTCCCGCTCCTCCTTGGCAACGAGATCGGTCCGACCAGCCGCTCCGAACTGCGCGATGGACTCCCGGCGCTGCTTGACCTGATGCGCGATGACATCCAGCATTTCCGCATCGGTCAGGGGCCGGCCCAGCTCCACTTGACACAGTTTGGCGGCCGCCTTGAGCATCCGCAGGACGCTCAGGCGCACCGTTTCCCTGGCCTTCATGGCCGCCAGGCAGTCGGAATCGATTCGGGCCGTCAGGTTCATCACATCATGTTGATTTTGCGCATCTTCTTCAGCAACCGCTTCCGAGCGGCGGCCTTCTTCTTCTTGCGCATCACGCTGGGTTTCTCAAAGTGCTGGCGCTTTTTCAGCTCAGAGAGAATCCCGGATTTTTCGACCTGCTTCTTGAAACGACGCAAAGCCACGTCGAAATTATCGGATTCGTCGAGATAGACTCCGGGCACGTATCTCACCCCTTCTTTGGGAAGTTCCCGCGGCAAAGAGAATTTGTGTACCGGGCAAATTTCCGATCGTCAAGCGCAACCTGATCCGGACGCAAAAAAGTCCGTCCGGCCGAGGCCGGACGGACATACAGATCGATCGGATCGATAGGAATTACTGGCGACCGTGGCTATTCCCCCAGAAGGTCTCCAGGGTGGCTTTGACCACACAATATCCCATCCCCCCCACAATGCCCAAAAGGACCAGGTACAATATACTGAAAAAAACAAAGTGGTCGGGTTGCCACCAGGGAAGATCCTGGGGCAGGATACTGTGAATGGTCTCGCCAGGAAGCATGGGGAAGCCCCTTGTTATTGAACGGCGTCCTTCAGCAGCTTGCCGGGGCGGGAATTTGACCACCTTGGAAGCCGGGATGTTGATTTCGGCGCCGGTGCGCGGGTTACGGCCGGTACGAGCCTTACGCTCATCCACCATGAACGTGCCGAAACCGGTCAGCGTAATTTTCCCCTCGCCAACCAGGGTTTCCTCCACAGCCTCGATAAAGGCGTTGAGGGCGCGTTCGGCATTGGCCTTGGTCAGGCCGGTCTTCTCAGCAATTTTCCCTACAAGGTCAGCCTTGGTCATCGATCCTCTCCTTCTCGGTTTTAGACGCCGCTACCGTAGCCGGCAGCATGCTTCAGCCTCTCCTTGATGCACCGACAAAAAACGGAACGGGCAGCCCCCGAACCGCTCGTTTCCCCATTGACGCGCAGGCGCACACCGCCCCCATGCCCGAAGTCGGGCGTTCTCATTCGGATCGGCCTCGCGCGGGATCAAACAAAAATCGATTTTTCGCCCGAAGTCAAGAGTCCAGGCGCATTTTCAGCAGGTTTGCCCACCCCCCGCAAGGCACGGGGCGACAGATTTTTCCGGCCGGTCCTGCGGCGCGATACCCGCCGCCGCGAAATAGTCCTCCAGGGCGTCCCCCCAGTAGCGCTTCAAAATTCCCCGCAATTGCTTGCGCCTGGCGGAAAACACGAGCTTGAGCAGGCGGGACAGGGCCACCGGATCGTCCGGTCGTTCCGCCACCGGCAGAGGGGTCAAGGCCACCACCGCCGAATCCACTTTGGGACGGGGGGCGAAAGACCGTCGGCGGCACTTTGAAGCAGTACTCCACCTGCACGAAGTTGCCGATCCAGGCCGACAACGCCCCGTATTCCCGTCCCCCGGGCGCCGCCGCCAAGCGTCTGGCCACCTCGTGCTGGACCATGAACACGCCCCGCACGAAGCGTCCGGCCCCGGCGCACAGGTCCCACAACAGCGGCGAGGCGATATTATAGGGAAGATTGCTGATCACACGGACATGGCCGGTCAGGCGGTCGAGGCGCCGCCAATCCAGGCGTAAGGCATCGCAATTGGCCACGGCCGCTTCCGGATAGTCCCTGGCCAGGGCGGCGGCCAGATCTCGATCCTTTTCCAGCGCCAGATAGGCGCCGGGCCGGGCCGCCAGGATCGCCTCCACCAGAGCGCCCCGCCCCGGACCGATTTCGATCACCGTATCGCCGGGCGCGATGGCTAGCGTGGCCACGATCTTGGCCGACATGTTGGGATCGACCAAAAATTTTGGCCGAGACTTGCGCTTGGGTCGCGCCGGGCGCGCCCCTGCCCCGGCGCGCCCTGCCCCGGCTCGCCGTCCCCCTCGGTATGGGTGGCGCGCATCCGTGTCACCGCACCACTTCCAGCAAATCCTGCTTGAGAGCCCAGACGACATGATAGCGGGCCGCCACGGCGTCGAGTCCGGGAACGGCTGCCGCCAGCCGGGCCGCCAAAACCAACCCCGGACACGGCGAACGGGCGAGGAACAGTACGGTATGTATCGCCTCAAGGCGGATATACCGCTCCATGTTGGCATACAGCACCGGGAAATCCCGGTGACGGTAGGTGGCCTGGCCGGTGGGACTCCAGACGAGCTGCACCGTGTCGCTTAACAGTTGTGTGGGATAGCTGCCGAACAATGTGCCGTAATCCATGGCGACCGGGTGCCTGGTTCGGGCCAGAGCCGCGCGGTCGGGCACCGGCCGGGCCGCGAGACGCTCCCACAGGTCCAGATGGCGCGCCACCACCGAGTGCCAGGTAAACCCCTCTTCCACCCGGCGCCGTCCGGCCTGTCCCATGGTGCGCCGCAACCCCGGATCGCCGATTAGTTTTTTCAGTGCGGCCGCGGTCGCCGGGATATCCACCGCCTGCCCCTGAGCCAGAAACAGATGCGTATGATTATCATAGCACAGCGGTGCCATCACATTCCAGGGATCCGTATCGGCAAGCCCGAGGGTCGGCACCAGAAATCCGGTTTGACCGTCAGCCACGGTATCGCGGTAGCCGTCGTACGCCGAAGCCACCACCGGCAACGCGGCGGCCATGGCCTCCAGTATGGTGAGACCGAAGGTCTCCTGGGGGTTGTCGGCCAAGGACACGAAAATATCGGACGCACCGAGCAGGTCCCGCTTGTCCTTCTCCTCGGGCCGCAAGACCAGATGCAGCGGGAGTCCGATATTGGCGGCCAAATTGGTCAAGGTATCGGTGACGCCATGATGGCCGTCATCGGCCCATCCGGCGACGACCAGGCACAGGCCGGCCGGATCGATGCCCTCGGCCGCCAGGCGCTGGACGGCCCGCAACAGCGGCACCAAGTCCATCTTGGAGCTCGGCGAGATGCGGCCGAGTACCAGCAGGGCCACGGCCTCGGCCGGAAGGCCCAGTCGGTCCCGGACGGCGCGTCGGGCCGGTTCCTCCAGCCGCCCATAGGGGGCGGGATTGACACCCAGGGGAATGCGGACCAGCTCCGGGGCCGGAAAGTGCGTCTCGTCCAGACCGTAGTTGCGGCGCAAGCCGGCGTAAAACCGCTCCACGGCCGTCAGCCCCGCTGTCGAGGTGGCCACCACGGCGTCCCGGGGCGTGGTCCCGGCCCAGAGATGCAGCAGAAACTCCCTGGCATAATTGGAATAACTCAGAGAGTGAATGGGCGCGGTAATGGGGAAAACGGTCCGCGACAAGGCATTGCGGACGGCAGCCAGCCAAGGCCGGCGAGATGATGCAATCGGAAAGATGGAAGACGGCGTAGTCCGATGCGGCAAGGCTGCGCGGCAGGTCGAGCCGCGTCAAAAACTTGAATTTCCCCTGACGGGAAAGCGCCGGATACTGTTTTTCCAACACGCCGCGCTGCCTGTCGCACTCCTCGGCCGCGGGCAGAAAGAAGTGGTAGGCGTCAAAAGGATCGGCCGCGAGCAAGGCGTCCAGGAAACCGGCGTTGGCCACCTTGCGGCCCAGGATGGGCCCGGGTTCGATGAAGGGGTCGAGAGTGGCCCACAAACGCGGGGTGTGCATGACGGCAAGGAGCCACAGCCGGATCGACTTGTCAAATACCCGGTCGTTATTGCCGATGGCGTAGTTATTGCAAAAAGTCGCGCCAGGAACACCGTATCCGTTTTCCCGGAGACAAGGAGGGCGCCACGATGACGCGGGCCATACGACCGGAACAGGTTTGGGGCATCGGCCTCGACGCCGAGGCGGCGGCGGCAATTTCTGCCGCCCTGGGCAGTGGGTATACCTTGCGTAATTTCGCACAGGGCGCGGTCCCCCAGCGAACGCGAACTCGACCGGGCCACTCCGCTCGTCATCTTTATCGTCAAGGACGCCTGGGACGCCATGCCGAGTCAGGCTCGCAAGCGCATCGAGGAATGGGAGGTGCCGCAACGGGTGCTCATCCTCGACGCCACCCAGTCCCTGGCCGATTTTGAAGACGTCCTGGAAGACGGTTTCCTGTCGGCGCTCACCGCGCCCCTGACCGAAAAGAAAATTCGTGACCTCATCTTCCGGGCCAAGGAAGTGAAAAGCCTCTACGACGACATCTTCCGCATGACCCGAGAGATCATGCTGGAACGGGAGCTGCTGGCCCGCAAGACCGATCTCGTCCTGTTCCTGAACCGCATTCTCAGCCGCGCCGCCGAGTCCCTCGACCCGCCCGTCATCCTGGACAACGCCCGGGAGGACTTGGCCCTGCTGCTCCCCATCAAGGGACTGATGGGCATTCTCTGGCAGGCCGGGAAAAACGGCTCGCTGGAAGCGGAATTGTTTCTCGACCCGGACATGACCCATGAGGCCGAACGCTACTGGACCGAGGAGCTGTTGCGCTTGGGGGGCAAGGCGGCCGGGCAACCCATGGCCGGTTATCAGACCATGTTTCTCGCCGGCAATGCCGAGCGGGAGACCGTCGACATCCCCAACGTCTCCGAGGAATTGATTCCCCTGCCCTTACGGGCCGGCGGCCAGGTCTTCGGCGTCCTGGCCCTCTACCGGAGCCTGGGCAAGCCCCTCGGCAAGGACCAGGTCCAGACCCTTTTTGCCGCCGCCAACCATTTGGCCCTGGCCCTGAAAAATGCCACCCTGTTTACGTTGATCAAAAGCCGGGCCGACCATGACGGACTGACGCGCATCCACAACCGGCGCGCCTTTGACGAACGCATCGTCGAGGAAATGCGTCGCCATCAGCGCTATCGGCATCCGATGAGCCTTCTTATGCTCGATATCGATCATTTTAAGGATGTCAACGATACCTACGGCCACCTGGCCGGCGATCAGGTGCTGCGGGAAGTGGGCAGAATCCTTTCGGAAACCGTGCGAGGCACCGATTTCACCGCCCGTTACGGCGGCGAGGAATTCATGGTCATTCTGCCCCAGACCAACGAGGGGCAGTCGCAAATCCTGGCCGAACGCCTGCGCACCATGATCGCCGACGCCCGGTTCACGCACAACGGCCACACCTTTGCCATCACCGTCTCCATCGGCGTCGCCGTCCTCCAGCCGGAAGCCCTGACCAAGCGCCGGATGCTCCTGGAACAGGTCGACCAGGCGCTGTACCAGGCCAAAAAGATGGGACGCAATCAGGTCTGCAACTTCCTCGGCCCCGCGACGATCGAGCATATCCATCCGGTGGAAGGCGCGGTCAAGGTCGGCTAGATCTCCTTCGGGCCGCCTGCCGTCGACAGGCGACCCGGGCTTCTTTCCCAAGCGGGACCGACCTTTACAAGCTCTCCGAAGCAGCATAAAAAATTGCGTATGCACATGCTGTAGTCACGTTCGCCGCGCCGATGGCGTGGGGGACTCGTGACGTGTTGACGCTTCGGAGGGATCGCCGCCGTCCCGGGGCTTCCCCCCACCACCCTTTTCGCGGGAGCATGACCATGCGTACTCCAGTCACCCAGGAAGCCATCCTGGCCGGCATCGTCAAGGACGCCCAGAAAATTCCCGACCACACCATCTCGTCCATCACCTGGGGCGTCTGCCTCTCGGCCGTCCAATCGGCCCAAACCGGCTTGGCTTCCCTCGTCTCCCACATCGCCCCCAAGCCAGGGACCGTGCGCCCGGATGACGGCCCCGGCAAAAGCGCCCATCAAACCGCCCTCACCCTGCTGGACCCAAAGTCCACCATGACTGACCACGCCTCCCTGGCCATGGCCGCCATCAATTCCCTGCTGCCGCCCCCTCCCAAGGATGCGGAGCTCCCCGGCCAGGACATGTTGCTGCAGTTGGGCAAGGGGAAAAAGATGGCCATCATCGGCCATTTTCCCTTCGTGGACGCCCTGCGCAAGGTCTGCCAGAACTGCTGGGTGCTGGAACGGCAGCCCAAGGAAGGCGACCTGATCGCCAGCGAGGCGCCGACCATCCTGCCCCAGGCGGATATCATCACCATCACCGGCACGACGCTGTTAAACGGTACGCTCGCCGAACTGCTGAACCTGTGCCGCGAGGACGCCACGGCCATCCTGCTCGGCCCGACCACCCCATTCGCGCCGTCGCTTTTCGGCTTCGGCATCGACATCCTGGCCGGTTCCGAGGTCGTCGATCCGGAGGCGGTGCTGTCAGGCATCCGGGGCGGCAGTTGCTTCAAGGGCTTGCAGGGCGTCAAGCAGACTTCCTGGGCGCGTCCCGGCCTCAACTTATAGGGGAAAAAACAGATAGTGCACCCGGGAGCGGCATGGCCTCTCCCGGATCGTTGGCGCGCGCCGGGGAGCAACCCCGGCGCGCCTTCGAAAACGAACGGCCAGGCTAGGCGACGTATTCCCTGGGGCTCAGACCGAACAGACAGAAGACCTCGTAGGGAATCGTTCCCCACCACTCGGCCACGTCGTTGGCCGAAATCGCCTGCGCCCCCTGCCCGCCAAGAAGGTAAATCTCGTCGCCCGGCGCCACGTCGGCCAGTCCCGTCACATCGACCGCCACCATCTGCATGCAGACCCGGCCAAGGATCGGCACCCGCCGCCCCCGAAGCCACATGAAGCCGGTATTGGACAGACTGCGGCTGTAGGCGTCGGCATAGCCGGCCGCCACGATGGCCACCCGCATGTCCCGCTCGGCCCGGTAGGTACGACCGTAGCTGATGGAACGGCCCTGGGGCAGGTCATGCACCGAAACGATGCGGGTCGTCGTCTCCATGGCCGGAACCAGTCCGTGGCCGAGGAATTCGCGCGTCGTGCCCAGGAACGGATTGACGCCATAGAGGGACACCCCGGCCCGTTTGGCCGGCCAATCATCGCCGTCGATGGCCAGGATGCCGGCGGAATTGAGGAGACTGGGCTCGAAATGAAAGCCGGCCCGGGCCAGGGCTTGGCAGGCCGTGGCGAACCGACGGCCCTGTTCCTCGACGAAATCGAAGGACTCGGGATCGTCGGCCGTGGCCAGATGCGAGACCGCGAACCGAACGGAAAGCTCCGGGATGGACGTGAGCCGCGCCACCAACCGGTCCAGATCCTTTTCCACGAAGCCCAACCGGGCCATGCCCGTATCGAAAGCGACGGCCACGCCGAAACGCCGGCCGGTTCGAGAAGCCCGTGCGGCCAGACGGTCGAGCTGCGCATCATCATAGATGAAGGGCACGATGTCGTTGGCCAAAACCAGCTCGTCGTCCTCGGGCAGGACCGGCCCCATGAGCGAGAGGATCGTGGAGGAAAAGCCGGCGTTGCGGAGCGCCGCGCCCTCGGCCACGGAGCCGATGGCAAAGGTGTCGGCACCCGCCCCGACCAGGGCCGCGGCCACCGGAATGAGCCCGTGCCCGTAGGCGTCGGCCTTGACGACCGGAATCATGTGGCCGCCATGGCGACGCAACAGCTTGTAGTTGGCAACGATAGCCCCGGTGCGTACCCGGGTCCGCAGGTAGTTGTAGGCAATGGTCATGGTCGTGCCTCCCGGCGCCGGATTCCTCTGGCGGTTCGCTTTTGGACGGCTTTCCTACGCCCAGGGCGAAACGATGGCCAGCCGTTTTCCACGTCTGGCCCCGGGACGCGACTTGGCGTAGACAGGTCCCATGTCCGACGCCATCAAACACCGCACCATCCGGGTGCTGCCTCCGGAGCTGCAAAACCAGATCGCCGCCGGCGAGGTGGTGGAGCGGCCGGCCAGCGTTCTCAAGGAACTCGTGGAAAACAGCCTCGACGCCGGAGCCTCCCGCATCGAGGCCACCATCGACGGCGGCGGCTGCACCGCCCTGACGGTGACCGACGACGGTTGGGGCATGACGCCCGAGGAACTGCCCCTGGCCGTCACCCGCCACGCCACCAGCAAAATCGCCTCCATGGACGAGCTGTCGCGCATCGACAGCTACGGCTTCCGCGGCGAGGCCCTGCCGAGCATCGCCTCGGTTTCCACCTTTACCATGACCTCCCGGCACGAGGCCTTTGACGAGGGCGCCTTCATCCGGGTCCAGGCCGGTGCCATCCTCGAACAGGGGCCGGCCGCCTGGGCCAAGGGAACGCGCATCGAGGTGCGGGACCTCTTCGCCGCCGTCCCGGCCCGGCTCAAATTTCTCAAATCGGAAGCCACCGAAACCAAGCGGGCGACCGACGTTTTCTGCCGAGCGGCCCTGGCCCGCCTGGATGTGGCCTTCAAGCTGTCCGTCAACGGCCATACCAGCGTGCGCTTTCCGGCCGGACAGGCGCTGGTGGCCCGGCTCGCCGGCATCTGGCCGCCGGCCGTCACCGACGAGCTGTTCCCCATGGAGTACGCCGTGGGGGCCGTGCGGGTTTCCGGGGTGTTGGGCAAGCCGCTGACCGCCCAGGCCAAGGCCGACCGGATGCTTTTTTACGTAAACGGCCGGGCCGTCATGGACCGGGTGCTCCTGGCCGCCGTGCGCGAGGCCTACAAGGGGCGATTGTTGTCCCGGGAATATCCGCAGGCCGTCCTGTTTTTGGAAGTGCCGCCCGAGGATGTGGACGTCAATGTCCATCCGGCCAAGACCGAAGTCCGCTTCCGCGACGAACGCGGTGTCTTTCTGGCCATGCGCCGGGCCGTCGGCCAGGCCCTGGACGCGGGACTCGTCCTGCGGACGACGCCGGCCCCGGACCCCTGGCCGCACAACAGCACGCCACCGAAATTCGCCTCACGCCAGGATTTCCTGGCCGAGCTCGGCCGGGCCGGGGCACCCTCGCCCGATCAGACCACACCGCCGCCCCTGCCGGACAGCGATGAGCTCTTCCCGCCCCAGGTGCCGTCCCGGCCGACCGATCTGGTCCGCGAATCCGGGGTGGCGGAAACGCCTTCACCACGCTTTTTGACGGCCATCCGCCACCTGGACCCGCCGGCCGTCGAACGGCTCACGGAGCACGAGGCGTCCATGAGAGCCGACGGCGAACCGATGCCGTTCGATCCGAACGCCGTCCGGATGCCCCCCCACCGCACGATCGAGTCGGAACCGGGGCTGCCGCCCGGTATGCGGTATCTGGGCCAGTTCGCGGACACCTATCTGCTCCTCGACACCGGCCGGGAACTGGTACTGATGGATCAGCACGCAGCCCACGAGCGGGTGCTCTATGCCGCCATGGAGGCCTCGGGCAGCCGGGGAGACAGTCGGCCGGTGGGCATTCCGGTGGAGCTGACCCTCCATCCGGCGGAACAGACGCGGTTGCAGTCGCTGTTCGGGGAACTGCGCAAACTCGGCTTCACGCTCGAATCGCCGCGCCCCGGCGTGACGGCCGTGACCGGCGTGCCGCCGGGACTGACCGTGGGCCAAGCCAAGGAATATCTGTCGGCCGCCCTGTCGGGACAAGCCCGGACCATTCAGGATTTGTGGATTCTCATGAGCTGCAAGACCGCCATCAAGGCCGGCACGCGACTGACCGACGACGAGGCCGTGGCCCTGCTCGGCCAGTGGGCCCGGACCCCGGAGCGGGACTATTGTCCCCATGGCCGACCGGTCACGGTGCGCTTCGGCCAGCGGGAGCTGGAAAAACTCTTCAAGCGCCGCAAGTAGGCTGGGGCCGGCGTGTCGCTACCCGGCCGAACGCTCGAAGAGGAGCCCATCCAGGGCCGCCCAGAAGGCTCCAGTGCCACGTCCGCCGGCATCCGTCCCGCCGTATGCTCCCATTCCCGCACCTCCCTTCCGTTTTCCACACCAGGCACCATCGACCGGAGGCCTCTTCGCCGCCAAGCTCCCGTGTCGATCTCCAACCGCGTCGAAGCGCGTCAACGTGCTGTCGACGCGCTTCTTCCGGTCATTCGTACGCCTCTCCGCTGCGGTATTCCAGGATATCGCCCGGCTGACACGCCAGGACCCGGCAAATGGCCTCAAGGGTGGAGAAACGGATGGCCCGGGCCTTGCCGGTCTTCAGGATGGAGAGGTTCTGGGCGGTGATCCCCACCGCCTCGGCCAGATCCTTGGATGCCATCTTGCGCCGGGCCAACATGACGTCGAGATTGACGATAATTGCCATGTCCGCCTCACACCGTAAGCGCCTGTTCCTCGTCCAGCCGCCGGGCCTCTTCCATGACCCGAGCGATGACCACGCTGAGCGCGGCCACGAACACCAGGGCCACTTCCGTCCCGCCGATACCGAGGTTCAGCATATGGTGGCCAGGCGGGTTGGCGGCGGTCACGGCCAGGCCATGCAGCGGCGTATAGAGCATCGAGGCGATCGCCCAAGCCAAAAGCGCTTGCGACAGCGACCGGAAGCTCACCACGTTGGCGAGGGTGAAGATACGGCCCTCGCCGTACAGGGCGCAAAGCGCCCGCAACCGCAGCAAGGTCACGACCAAGGGCCACGCCCGGAACCAAGGCCGCCGCAAAGCACAGGCTGCGCACCCAGGCGGCAAGAACAGGCGTGGCCGACAGCCGCAAGGATTCCTGGGTCATATCCCCGGGCAGCAGGTTGAAACATGCCCAGTAGAGGGCAATAAGCGGAATGACAGCGACAGCCCCCGCCAAACACACCGTCTCCAGCACCCGCCCCAAACGGCGGATGCGCGCCATGTTCGTTTCCGTGTTTTCCATAGAATCGTTCCCCTGGTCTGCGCCTTTTTCGGAGATGGTTGCGGTTGGCCAAGCGGGCACGTGCACCTCCGCCTGCAGACGACATTCCCTGTAGTCGAGATTTAATGATCGATCAACAATAATTTTTTATTGTTTATGCCGGAAAAAGACTTCTCAGCGAAAATACGCCAAAAAGAGCAAAAATGGTCGGGCGGTATCCATGAAAACATTCTAGACGGTCGGCGGAGGGAGCATGAGCGAACGCACGCGACAGGATTGGAAAAAGCGGATCGAACAGGCCATGCGGCTGATGGAAGCCCGGCTCGACGAGGAAATCACCCTGGAAGACCTCGCCCAAGCGGCCCACTTTTCGCCCTACCATTTCCATCGCGTGTTTTCGGGCATGACCGGAGAATCGGTCATGGCCTGCCTGCGGCGGCTGCGGTTGGCCCGGGCGGCCCATCGACTGGCCTACGGCAGCCTGCCCGTGACCGAGCTGGCCCTGGAAGCCGGGTTCGACTCGCCGGACGCCTTCACAAGGGCGTTTCGAGCCGCGTACGGCGTTGCACCCTCCACATGGCGCGGACAATACGGGGATCGGCGGCCGATTCCCGAGGTATTGGACCTGTTCCCCCCCAGAAAGGAGTGTCCTCTCATGGAACTGACCGTCGTTATCAAGAAACTCCCCCCCATGCGGGTGGCCTGCGTGCGCCATGCCGGCCCCTACGAACAGTGCTGCGGCGCCTGGGAAAAACTGTGTCGCCTGGCCGGAGAGCAAGGTCTCTTCGGTCCTGATGTCCGTATGATCGGTGTCGGCTACGATGATCCGGCCATCACGCCACCGAACAAGATCCGCTATGACGCCTGCATCACCGTGCCGGACACGTTTGCCGGCACCTCCGAACTGCCGGTGGTGGTCATCGGCGACGGCGAATACGCCACGGCCGTGGTCAAGGGACCGTATACCAATCTGGCCCCGGCCTTCGCCTACGTTTGCGGCGTGTGGGGACCGGATTCCGGACGGGAATTCGCCGGCGCGCCGAGTCTGGAATTCTACGTGAACGATCCGGGGCAAACGCCGCCGGAAGAACTGCTGACGGAAATCGGGGTGCCACTGGCGCCACAAGCCTAAACACGGCCCAGGGGCGGGGGTCTCCCCCGCCCTTGACCGCCCTCGCCGCCGGTCCTAGGGAGGGCACATGGTCTACCGCATCAAACAGGCCGGACCGGAACATATCCCGGGCATCTGCCAGGCCCACCGGGAAGCCGTACTGGGGATCGAAACGGGATCGTATACGGCGGAAGAACTCGCCGCCTGGGCGGCCGCGATGCGCCCGGAAAAAATGCACCGGGCCCTGGCCGAAAAGGACATGACGCTGCTGGTGGCCGTGACGGGTCGCACGGTAGCCGGATTCGTTTTTTTCTCGCCGGGCGAAGTCAAGGCCCTGTACGTCCGCCCCGAACATGGTCGCCAGGGACTGGGAAGCCGGCTTCTGGCCGCGGCCGAACAGGCCTGCCGCCAAGGCGGCCCCCCGACCCTTCGCCTGACCGCCTCGCGCAATGCCGTCCCGTTTTATGCCGCCAGGGGATTTCGAAACGTCGGCCAAGCCCTCTTTCCCCTGCGGGAAGGGGGCGTCCTTGACTGCGTCAGCATGGAAAAGGTCCTCGCCCTCTCGGCGTGAAGCCCACCGCTCCCGTCGTTAACGAAACCCGGCTTCCAGCGGGCTGCCGACTGCCGTCTCCGCCCGAGCCACGGTCCGCGTCGGCAGGATTTCCGTCGCCTTGCCCATCTGGGAGAAAAACGCCCTCACCAGGTGTCCGGCCGTATCCAGGTCGGCCGTCAGGGTAAAGGGAATGTCCCGGCCGCGGATGCGGATCACCAGCGGATTGACGGCCACAAAGCGCAGATCGGCAAAGGTTACCCGCGTGCCGGACGGGATGTCGGCCACCATCTTGACCGGGAAGTCCGTAAACCAGGCGTAGCGACCAAACACCGGCAGCCTGCCGGCCGAGACGCAGCAGCTCGTCGTTTTCCGCCCGCTCGAAACGGTGCTCGGGCAAAAGCTTTTCCGGCGCGGTCCAGCACAGCCCGGTCAGCACGTACTGGTCTCCTTCCCGAGCCACGACCTTCCACCACAGCGGGGCAAAGGCATCGGGTTGGACGTGCAGTTCCTGCACCATCTCGCCCCGCTCGGCGAGAAGCTGGCCGACCCGAAATTCGGTCAAGCGGGCCACGCCGAAGCCCAAGGCCGGCCAGGCGAGCAGCAAGGCCAACCCGGAGACGGCCAAGGTCCGCCGGGCGGCCGGGCGCAAAAAACTGGCCACGGCCAGGGCCACCAAGGCCAGGGTGAAAAGCGGATCCACGATATAGACCGAGGAGATGGCTACCCGGGCATCGGAAAACGGCAGGAAGATGCGGGTGCCGTAGGCGGTGATGACATCCAGAAAGAGGTGGGAAAGCATGCACAAAAAATAGAGGACGAACAGGTGGCTGCGTTTGGCCTGCCGCCAGAAACGGGCCGTGATCCACGCCAGCAGCCAAGCCATGAGGGCCCCGCCCAGGATGGAATGCGTATAGCCCCGATGGTAGCGCATGTAGGCCTCGGGGCCGAAAAGCATCACGACGTTGTCGAGATCCGGCATCCAGGCGGCGAAGGCCGCCAAGGGCACCAACCACCGGCTGGCCGGAAACCGGTCTCGGCCGGCCTGACCGAGCAGGATGCCGGCTGCGACGTGGGTAATGGGATCCATGCTTCCTCCCTGGAACGCATCACGGGCGTACTCCCGGAAAATAGGTCTTTTTTCGCATTTGACAAGGTTGCGAACCGCGCTACAGTGCGCCCGGCGCTTTCGCGCTTAAACCATCCCTCTTTTCATTCGGAGCGATCATGGCAGAGAAGTTGCCGGAGAACCAAACGATGCCGGCCGAGGGCGAATTTGCCGCCCTGATGGAGGCTTCGCTAGCCGAACGCGGCGGCGAGATCAACGTAGGGGACCGCATCACCGGCCCCGTCATTGCGATTACCGAGACCACCTTGGTGGTGGATACCGGGACCAAGCTCGACGGTGTGGCCGACAAGTCCGAATTCCTCGACGAAAACGGGGAACTGACCCTACAGGAGGGCGAAAACGTCACCCTGTTTGTCGTTTCCGTCCGCGGGGACGAAGTCGTCTTGTCCAAAGTGCTGTCGGGCCGAGGCGGCGCCGAGGCTCTGCAACAGGCTTTCGAAAACAACCTGCCCGTCGAGGGCAAGGTGGAGGCTTCCCGCAAGGGCGGCTACGACGTGGAAATCCTCCATCATCGGGCCTTCTGCCCGATCAGCCAGATCGATCTGGCCTTCACCGAGGACCCCGAAGTCCATGTCGGCCAGACCTACAGCTTCGCCATCACCACCTTCGAGCGCGACGGCAAGAATATCGTCGTGTCCCGGCGCAAGCTCCTGGAGCAGGAACGGGCCGAATCCGAACTGCGGTTTCTGGAGTCGGTGAATCCCGGCGACGTGGTGCCGGCCGTCATCACCCGACTGGTGGCCTTCGGTGCCTTCGCCGAAGTGGCTCCCGGTCTGGAAGGCCTCATCCACCTGTCGGAATTGTCCTGGTCCCGGGCCGAGAAGGCCGAGGACGCCGTGTCCGTCGGCCAGGCCGTCACGGTCAAGGTGCTGTCGTTCGATCGTGACAAGAAGGGACGCCCGCGCATTTCCCTGTCCATCAAGCAGGCCGGCCCCGACCCCTGGGACAGCGTGAACGAGCAGTTCGCCGTCGGCGACAAGGTCGAAGGCAAGGTCACCCGGCTGGCCGATTTCGGCGCCTTCGTGGAAATCGCTCCGGGGATCGAAGGATTGGTCCACGTCAGTGAAATGAGCCACATCCGGCGCATTGCCAAGCCGTCCGACGTGGTGGCCTCGGGCGACGTCGTCACCGTGTCCATCAAGGACATCGACCTGGCCAAACGCCGCATTTCCCTCAGCCTCAAGGACGCCCTCGGCGACCCGTGGGCGAACGTGCCCGAGACCTTCGCCGTGGGTGCCACCGTCACCGGCACGGTGGAAAACCGCCAGCAGTTCGGCATCTTCGTCACCCTGGCGCCCGGTCGTCACGGGACTCCTGCCCGCCTCCAAGCTGCGCGACGCCACCGATCCGGCCGCTTATGAGAAGCTCCACACCGGCGATACCGCCACGGTGGTCGTTTCCGAGATCGACACGGACAACCGCAAGATCACCCTGGCGCCGGTCGGCGAGGCTAGGAGCCGCGCGACGACTTGGAAGCGGTATGCCAAGAAGGAGAAGGCGGCTTCCCATCAGGGCGGCCTGAACCTGCTCGGCGACAAGCTTCAGGAAGCCCTCGCGAAAAAGAAACATTAGGTCCCTGCGGGCACCCGGTGACATGACTGGCGGCCTTCCGTCCGACCCTCCAGGCCGATGACGGAAGGCCGCTTGTGTTCCTCTCCGCCTTTTGCAATTTTTACCCCCAAACGGCGCCCGCCTGCCGGGCACGAGGAGGTTCCATGGCCGCCGAGCCGAACAAGATCATCTATTCCATGATCCGCGTGAGCAAGTTCCACGACAAAAAGCCCATCATCAAGGACATTTCGCTGTCCTATTTCTACGGAGCCAAGATTGGGGTGCTGGGCCTAAACGGCGCGGGAAAATCCACCTTGCTCAAGATTCTCGCCGGCGTGGACAAGGATTTCCAGGGGGAAACCGTGCTCACCCCGGACACACCATCGGCTACCTGGAGCAGGACCCGCTGGTGGACGTCGCGAAGACCGTGCGCGAGGTGGTCGAGGAAGGTGTGGCCGAAACCGTGGCCCTCTTGAAGGAATTCGAGGAAATCAACGCAGCCTTCGCCGAGCCCATGGAGGCCGACGCCATGGACAAGCTCATCGAGCGCCAGGGCGAGGTCCAGGAAAAGCTCGACGCCGCCGACGCCTGGGACCTGGACAGCCGGCTGGACATGGCCATGGACGCCCTGCGCTGCCCGCCGGGCGACACGCCGGTATCGATCCTGTCCGGCGGTGAGCGCCGCCGAGTGGCACTCTGCCGCCTTTTCCTCCAGAAGCCCGATATCATGCTTCTCGACGAGCCGACTAACCACCTGGATGCCGAAACAGTGGCCTGGATGGAACATTTTCTCCACAATTATCCCGGAACGGTCATCGCCGTCACCCACGACCGCTATTTTCTGGACAACGTGGCCGGCTGGATTCTGGAACTCGATCGGGGCCGGGGCATTCCCTGGAAGGGCAACTACTCCTCCTGGCTGGAACAGAAGCAGGAACGCCTGCGTCAGGAGGAAAAGACCGAGAGCGAACGCGTCAAGACGCTGGCCCGGGAACTCGAATGGGTGCGCATGTCCCCGCACGGCCGCCACGCCAAGTCCAAGGCCCGCATCGCTGCCTACGAGGATCTGGCCTCCCGCGAATCCGAAAACCTGGCCAAGGACCTGGAAATCTACATTCCGCCCGGACCGCGCCTGGGCAAGAACGTCATCGAGGCCGAAGGCATCGCCAAGGCCTTCGACGACAAGCTGCTGTTCGAGCACCTGACCTTCACCGTGCCGCGCGGCGCCATCGTCGGCATCATCGGCCCCAACGGCGCGGGCAAGACCACCCTCTTCCGTTGCATCACCGGCCAGGAGACGCCCGATGCCGGCTCCTTCCGCCTGGGCGAATCGGTGCAGCTCGCCTACGTGGACCAGAACCGCGAGGGGCTTGATCCGCAAAAATCCGTGTTCGAGGTGGTGGGCCAGGGCCATGACACCATCCGGCTCGGCAACCGCGACGTCAACGCCCGCGCCTACGTGGCCCGGTTCAACTTCACCGGCTCCGACCAGCAAAAGCCGGTCAGCGTCCTCTCCGGCGGCGAAAGAAACCGGCTGCACCTGGCCCTCATGCTCAAAAGCGGCGCCAACGTGCTGCTCCTCGACGAACCGACCAACGACCTGGACGTCAATACCTTGCGTGCCCTGGAAGACGCCCTGCTCGCCTTTGCCGGTTCGGCCCTGGTGATCAGCCACGACCGCTGGTTCCTGGACCGGGTGGCCAGCCACATCCTGGCCTTCGAGGGCGACAGCCAGGCCGTCTTTTTGACGGCAACTTCACGGAATACGAGGCCGACCGCAAGGCCCGCCTCGGCGCGGATGCGGACATCCCCCATCGGCTCAAGTACCGGCATTTCAGTAGAGGGTAAAATACGAAAAGATGCCTCCGGCGGCCGGGGGGATTATCCCCCCGGCCCCCTTATTGGGTGACGATGCGACGCAAGGCCGCCGCCGCCGAGGCGGGGTCCGGGGCCGAGCAAATGGCCGAGACCACGGCCACGCCGTCGGCCCCGGCGGCCATGACGTCGGCCGCGTTGGCCGGTCCGATGCCACCGATGGCCACGACCGGCACCGTGGCCAGGGCAAGCATTGTCCGAAGGCCGGCAATGCCTTGCGGCGCGCCGGCATCCTTTTTGGTGGCCGTGGCGAAGACCGGGCCGGCCCCGAGATAGTCCACGGGCTGGCCCGCGGCCGCCCGCGTCTCTGCCTCGCCGGTCACCGACAGGCCGAGGATCTTGTCCGGCCCGATAAGCGCCCGAACATCGGCCGGGCGCATATCGTCCTGGCCCACGTGCACCCCGTCGGCATCGGCGGCCAGGGCCACATCCACACGATCGTTGATGAGCAGCGGCACGCCGTACGGCCGCAACCTCGCCAGAAGCCCCCGCGCCAGCTCCACGAAATCCCTCGTGGAGGCGGTCTTTTCCCGCAATTGGACCATGCCGATCCCGCCGGCCACGGCGGCCTCGACCACGTCCACAAGCTCCCGGCCCAACAGCGACGGCCGGTCCGTCACCAAATAGACGCCCAGATCGAAAGGCTTGGCGCTCATACGACCTCCCGTACGCCGGCCGCCAGATCGGCCTCGCGCAGATTGTAAAGCGCATCCAGAAACCGCGTGTTCAGGCTGCCCGGCCCGGCGGCTCCGTCGGCGGCCAAGGCCCCGGCCGCGGACATCACCGCCATGGCGTGGACCGTCGCCGCCAGCGCGTCCGGATCGACGCCGACAAAGGCCCCGACCAGAGCCGTGGCGGCGCACCCCATGCCGGTCACGAGCGTCATCATGACGTGCCCCCCGGTAAGGACGCGAAAGCGGCGACCGTCGGTCACCACGTCCCGCTCGCCGCTCACGCACACCACGCAGCCGAGCTTCCCGGCCACGGCGGCGGCGGCCTCCCGGGCCTCATCGCTCCCGTGCAGACTGTCGGCTCCCCGGGACCGGACATCCTCCCCGGCCAGAGCCATGATTTCGGAGGCATTGCCGCGAATGGCGGTCAACCGGCCGGCCCTCAGCACCCGTCGGACCACGTCGCGCCGCCAGGCCGTGGCCCCGGCCGCCACCGGATCGAAGACCACCGGCACCCCGGCCGCGTTGGCGGAGCGGATGGCCGCCTCCATGCTGGCCACGTACTCCTCGGCCGGGGTGCCCATGTTGAGCACCAACGCCTGGGCCGCAGCGGCCATTTCGGCAGCGTCGGCCGGAGCATGGGTCATGGCCGGGGAGGCGCCCAGGGCCAGCAAGGCATTGGCCGTGAAATTCGTGACGACGTTATTGGTAATGTTGACGACAAGCGGCTTGGTCTCGCGGATTCGGCGCACATCGGCAACGGTTGCCGTGGCAAGGGACATGGCGGAATCTCCCGGTTAAGGGTGGCGGCCGGACGGCCGCGACGCGGCGGGAGGAACAGGCGGATGGCATCCGAATTCCCTCCGGCGGTACGAACCGCGTCAGGTTCCATGGGTATGCTCTCAGCCGCATCCCCCGGACGCGGCACCCCAATCGGACGGACGAAATCTACGCGTTCGGCCCGCCCCTGGCAACAAACGGCCGCCGTAAAAAACAAGACGCTTGCCCAGACCGTTTTCGGCGCGGTATGTGGGGACGATCTCTTTCTCTGCCAACCCCAACAACGAGGAGCACCATGGCGAAAAATGTTGTGGAACATGTGCTCGCACGCCTCAAGGAACTCGGTATCCGGGATGTCTTCGGCGTTCCCGGAGATTTCGCCTTTCCGCTCAACGACGCCATCGTCCATGATCCGGACTTGCGCTGGATCGGCTGCTGCAACGAACTGAACGCCGCCTACGCCGCCGACGGCTATGCCCGCATCAAGGGTATGGCCGCCCTGTGCACGACCTACGGCGTGGGGGAACTCTCCGCCCTGTGTGGCGTGGCCGGCTCCTATACCGAACACCTGCCGGTCTTTCACCTGATCGGCATGCCGAACACCAAAATTCAGCAAGAACGCCGGCTCGTGCACCACACCCTCGGCAACGGCGGCTTCGACCTCTTTGCCAAGATGGCCCAACCGGCCGTCTGCGCCAGCGCCATTCTCACGCCGGAAAACGTCGTGCCGGAGATGGAACGCCTCGTCCATGAAGCCGTCTACCGGCACCGGCCCGTCTACATCGCCATTCCGGCCGACCACGCCCTGGCCGAGCCGTGCGGCTGCGTCTTCGCCGCCGAGCAGCCCATCGCCAGCGATCCCGACACCCTGGCCGACGCCGTGGCCGCCGTCGGGGAAAAGCTGGCCAAGGCCGAAACCGGCGTCATCCTGGCCGGCTACCTGCTGCACCGTCTCGGTCTGGTCAAGGAAGCCCAGAAACTGGTCGGCACCTGGGGCATGCCCTACGCCACCATGATCATGGACAAGACCGCCCTGGACGAAACCTCGCCGGGCTATATCGGCATGTACGACGGCCGGATCATGAATCCGAACGTGCGGGAATTCGTCGAATCCCGGGACGTGGTCCTCAACCTCGGTGGTCTCTGGAGCGATTTCAACACCGGGGCCTTCACCGCCCGCATCGAGCCCAACCGGAGCATCGAGGTCATGCAGCACCATGTTCGGGTGGGCCGGGCCGTCTACCATGACGTGGAAATGGCCGACATGCTGCGCGAGCTGGCCAAACTGCCGTTTCGCAAGAATCTGGCCGGCCCCGCGCCCAGCCGGCTCGGCGACCCCGTCGGCAAACCGGACGAGCCCATTCGACCGGAATACCTCTACCCGCGCTGGGAAGCCTTCCTGCGCCCCGGCGACATCCTGGTGGCCGAAACCGGGACGGTGTCCATGGGGCTGGCCTTCGCCCTCATGCCGTCGGGCTCGATTTTCCTCAACCAGACGCTCTGGGGCTCCATCGGCTGGGCCACCCCGGCCGCCTTCGGCGCCGCCATGGCCGCCCCCGGCAGACGGGTCGTCCTGGTCACGGGCGAAGGCTCCCATCAAATGACGGCCCAGGAAATCAGCCAGTTCGGGCGATTTGGCCTGACGCCCATCATCTTCTGCCTCAACAACCAGGGCTATTTGATCGAACGGCTCCTGTGCAAGGAACCCATGATCGCCTATAACGACGTTGCCCCCTGGAACTACAGCCAGTTGCCTGCGGCGCTCGGCTGCACGGACTGGTTCACCGCCCGGGTCGCCACCAACGGCGAACTCGACGCCGCCATGCATCAGGCGGAAACCTGCGGCCGGGGTGCTTATATCGAAGTCTGCACGGACAAAATGGCCAGTTCGCCCCTGGCCCTGGCCCTGCACCAATCCATCCAGACGCTCTACGGCAACCGCTGAGGGCCGTCGCCGGACGGCCGCCTCGTCGTGAGGCAACCGGGGCTGCGACAACCGCTGCAGCCCCGGTTTTTTTTCGAGCTTCCTCCCCGGAGCTTCACACACTGATGGATCAGCATCCCGTCCGGCGCCGCAGATCGTCGCATCAATGACATCCTGCCATTTTTCCCCTGACTTTTCAAACTCATGTTGTATTCCGCTTGTCTCTCCTGTATCCTTTATATGGAATGGATTTTTGTCTCTTCCTGCTCAACCGGCCGACACAGCAGGAGGCATGCTGTTTGCCGATGTTCTTGTGGCAAACGAGTATCCCCCCCTCCCCGGCGACAACGGGCCGTTGCCGCAACCGCGGAGGTCGCAAACCTGCCTGGACAGACTGCCGGGACCATTTCCGTCGGTCATTTTTTCTGGGAAAAAACCCTTTGATCCGTAAGGAGGCGTCTGGATGGCGAAAAAGAAGTACATGTCGGTCTTCACACTCACCATGATGATCGTGGCGGCGGTGGTGAGCCTGCGGGGACTGCCGATGATGGCCAAGGAGGGACTTTCCCTGATCTTTTATATCCTGTTCGCTGCGGTCATGTTCCTCGTTCCGGCCTCGCTGGTAGCAGCGGAGCTGGGCGGAGCCTTCAGTGACAAGGAAGGTGGGGTCTACGTCTGGGTCAAGGAGGCCTTCGGCTCCCGCTGGGGATTTACGGCCATCTGGCTCCAATGGATTCAAAACGTGGTCTGGTACCCGACGGTCCTGGGCTTTGCGGCCGGCGCCCTGGCCTATCTCTTTCTCAAACCGTCCCTGGCGGCGAGCGGCCTCTACACCGGGGTAGTCATTCTGATCTGCTACTGGCTGGCCACCTTCCTGACCCTGGCCGGCTCCTCGATCGCCAATTCGGTCACCAAATATGGTGTCCTGTGCGGCACCGTACTCCCGGGAGTGATCATCATCATCCTGGGTCTGCTCTGGGTGAACCAAGGCAACCCCATCGCCTTTCTCCACCCGAGCCCGGCGGTGGTTGCCGCCGAGGAATTGGTCCATCAGGCACCGCACGCCCGCTTCCTTCCCTATATCACTGGACTCGGCAGCGTGGCCTTCCTGGCCGGTATCGTCCTGCTGTTCGCCGGCGTGGAAGTGCACGCCGTCTTTGCGACCGATTTGAAAAATCCGCCCCGGGAATTTCCGGAAAGCATCTTCCTGGCCGTGGCCATCATCATCCTGCTCTTCATACTGGGTTCTCTGGCCGTGGCGGCCGTCATTCCGGCCAAGGACATCAGCCTCACAGCCGGACTGATGCAGGCCTTTCAGCAGATGTTCGACAAATTCCACATCGGCTTCCTGACGCCGGTCATGGGACTCCTCACCGCCTTCGGCGCCATCGGCGGCGTTATGTCCTGGCTCGGCGGCCCGAGCCGAGGGCTGCTGGAAACCGCCAAGCAGGGTGAGATTCCGCCGTTCATGGCCAAGGTCAACAAGCACGGCGTGCAGGTCAACATCCTGATCATCCAGGCCGTGATCGTCAGCCTTCTGGCCGGGCTCTACTTCATCATGGACAACGTCAGCGTGGCCTTTTTCGTGCTCTCGGCCATGACCGTCACCCTTTACCTCGTCATGTACATCCTCATGTACGCCGCCGCCATCAAGCTCCGGCGCGAACGACCCGATCTGCCCCGCTCCTACAAGGTCCCGGGCGGCATGTTCGGCATGTGGCTGATAGCGGGCCTCGGGCTTCTGGGCGTCACCTTCTCCCTGGTGGTGGGCTTTTTCCCGCCCACCAACCTGCCCGTGGGCAACCCGTCCCTCTACGTGGGGCTGGTGGCGGCCGGCATGATCATCTTCGTCGGCCTGCCGTTGCTCATCCATGCGATGAAAAAGCCCGAATGGCGTCAAGACACCAACTAAAAAAACATTCGCCTCGCAAAGGAGGATTCCATGTCCTTGCATCAAAAAAATACGATCCGGGCCGACCTCTTGGACGACATCTACGCGTCGAGCGACCTTTCGGTCGTCCTGCCCAAATACCGCTTCCCCAAAAGCGAAATCGAACCCCGGCACGCCTACCAGCTCGTGCATGACGAACTGATGCTCGACGGCAATTCGCGGCAAAACCTGGCCACCTTCTGCCAGACCTGGGTCGATCCCGAAATCCATCGCCTCATGGACGAGTGCCTGGACAAGAACATGATCGACAAGGACGAATACCCGCAAACCGCCGAAATCGAGGCACGTTGCGTGCATATGCTGGCCGATCTGTGGCATTCTCCTGAAGCGGCCAACACACTAGGCTGTTCCACCACCGGATCGAGCGAAGCCGCCATGCTCGGCGGGCTGGCCATGAAATGGCGCTGGCGGGCCAAACGCAAGGCCCAGGGCAAGTCCACCGACCGTCCCAACATGGTGTGCGGCCCGGTCCAGATTTGCTGGCACAAGTTCGCCCGCTACTGGGACGTGGAACTCCGGGAAATTCCCATGGAAAAGGACCGTCTCATCATGAGCCCCGAAGAGGCGCTGGCCCGCTGTGACGAAAACACCATCGGCGTGGTGCCGACCCTCGGCGTCACCTACACCTGCCAGTACGAGCCCGTGGAAGCGGTTTGCAAGGCCCTGGACGCCTTCGAGGCCAAGACGGGCCTCGACATCCCCGTGCACGTGGACGGGGCCAGCGGCGGCTTTCTCGCCCCGTTCCACGATCCTGACCTCGTGTGGGATTTCCGGCTGCCCCGCGTCAAATCCATCAACGCCTCGGGGCACAAATTCGGCCTCGCGCCCTTGGGCGTGGGTTGGGTGATCTGGCGCGACGCCAAGGAACTGCCTAACGACCTGATCTTTTGGGTCAACTACCTGGGCGGCAACATGCCCACCTTCGCGCTGAACTTCTCGCGCCCGGGCGGCCAGATCGTGGCCCAATACTACAACTTCCTGCGCCTGGGCCGCGAGGGCTACACCAAGTTGCAGGAATCCTGCTATGAAACAGCCGCCTACCTAAGCGACGCCCTGCGCAAGATGAAAATCTTCAACGTCATCTACGACGGCCACGGCGGCATTCCGGCCGTGAGCTGGAGCCTGGCCGACGGGGCGAACCCCGGCTGCAACCTCTACGACCTTTCGGACAGGCTGCGCAGCCGAGGCTGGCAGGTACCGGCCTATTCCATGCCGGCCAACCCGCCAGGATCTGGTGGTCATGCGCGCCCTGGTCCGCCACGGCATGAGCCACGATCTGGCCGATCTGCTGGTCGAGGACATGGAGCGTTGCCTGGCCTACTTCGCCAAAAATCCCGTGACCCATTCCCTCAACCAAAAAGAAGCCGGGGGATTCAACCACTCCTAAGCGAACCAACGCGAGAGCGCGACTGGGATCGCCCACGATCCTGCCGCACACAAAGGGGACCGCGAAAACATCGCGGCCCCCTTTTCTCTTGCAGCGGGATCGGGACGAGAGCGGCAGCAACGGCGTACCGACGATACGGCCGGCAACGCAAAGACTCTGGTGGGATGTTACCGCCCCGTTACCACCGAAAGAAAAGGCGGCTAGATGTTTGATCTAGCCGCCTGATATTCTTGGTGGGCAATGGGCGATTCGAACGCCCGGCCTTTGGCTCCGGAGTTCGGGAAAGCGTGAAAACAGTGGGGCACAACTGGCCCTAACTGCCCACGATTTTTCAGGAATTTTTTGGGCCAAAAAAACAGTTTGAACCCACATTTTCACAACGGCTAGCTATCCCTCCGCTACCCCTTGGCGGCCTTTGGCCCCGTAGGATTCCCGAGGACAAAGGCCCCAGAAAACACGAATCGGGCCATGCTTGTGACATGACCCGACTCCTGCGGAATGCGCCTTTACGGACTTGGTATGCGCGGGCCTTAGCAGGTTTTGAAAAGTCTGTCAAGGGGTTGGGCATATGACTTCCCAACCCAAGACAACCCCCTTCCGTCTTGCCCCCCTCTTTGACAACATCCCCGAGGAATTACGTGCTTTGCCGCAATGGGTTTGCTGGAAGTACCAGCCTGACCCGGATGGTGGGAAGCCGAAGAAGGTTCCCTACGATCCGAAGGATTGCGGCTACGCCTCTTCGACCAATCCCGCCACCTGGGACACCTTCGAGAAGGCCCGGCAGACCTTCAAGGCCGATGACGGGCTTGCCGGCATCGGGTTCGTCTTCACCAAGGATGACCCCTATGCCGGCATCGACATCGACCATTGCCTGGACAGGGGTGGTGTCCCAAACGAAACAGCATACCGCCTGCTTTCCTTGTTTGATAGCTACTCGGAAAAGAGTCCGAGCCAGACCGGCCTTCATATCATCGTCAAGTGCGGCAAGGAACTTCCTGGCAAAAAGAAGGATGAGATCGAGGTCTACACACACAGTCGGTATTTCACCTTCACGGGCAGGACGAGTGCCAAGCGGACCAAGATCATCAATGACCATGAGCAGACCCTAGTTGATTTCTATGACGAGTTCTTCCTGGGACGTGGAACACGGACCAGGGAGAACCCGCAGGCCTACGAATGGGTCAGCGGTAAGAAGTATGGACTGGCCGCCTTGCGCGGCGAACTGGACAAGCTCAGGCGTGCCAATGAGGGGGAGCGCAACGCGACCTTGAATGAGGTGTCGTTTTCCCTTGGCCAGCTTATCGCTGGTGGGGAATTGGGCGAACCAGGGTGATGTCGAGGATGCGATCAAAGAAGTGGCCGCCGAAATCGGTCTGGGAGATGCCGAGACAATCGCAACCATGCGAAGCGGCATATCCGCCGGCCTACTGAAACCCCGGAAGGCCCCAGACAGGAAGAAAGAAGAGGATGAGAGCGAATCCGCTGACCCCTTGGACGGAATCGACTTCATGGACTTCCGCATTTCCCGATACCTGGACGCGCCCCCGCCCCCCGTTGACTATGTGATTACCGGCCTGCCGGTTGGATGCGTGGGCGGCATCATCGCGCCCCCTGGTGCTGGCAAGACCCACTTTGCCCAAGCGATAGCCGGGGCCGTGGCCACCGGGCAAGCGGACGTAGCCGACAACATCTTCGACGTCCCCAAACAGGGACGCGTGCTGGTCATATCCGCCGAAGATAGGGAATGGGCCGTCCCATGACCGCATCTGGCGCGGCTTCGGCAACGTGTTTGATCCCTTTGACGCCGAGGAAGCGGAACGGGCGGCACAGATCAAAAGCAGACCTCCGGGAAAACATGATCGTGTTCCCTGCCAAGGGACTTGACCTGTCCCTCATTGCCCAGGGTCAATCCGGGTGGACGAGCACGAAAGGATACGACTCTCTACTGGCCAGGGTACAGAAGGTGCCCGACCTGCGCTTGATCGTCCTGGACCCGTTGGCCCGGTTCTTCACGGCAAACGAGAACGACAACCCAGCGGGCACGTACTTCTGTGTCCTACTGGAACGCATCGCCAAGGCCACGGGTTCGGCCATCCTCATCAATCATCACACCAACAAGGGGTCGTGCCGCCCCAGGCAAGGAATTCAATCTGGAATCTGCCCTTCACCAGGACGCGGCCCGTGGCGCTTCTGCCCTGACTGGCGCCTGGGACTGGCAGTACAACCTATGCCCGCTTCCTGGGAAGTTCGCGTCTGGCCGGCTAGGCGTACAGGCGAGGGATGAAGAATACCTCGCTGGTAGGGCGAGCAAAGTCAGATTTGGTCAGAAGAGTGACGTCACCTTCTTTCGTGCCGGGGAAGAGGGGATGTTGATCCACCTCGAAGATAAATTTGTCAAAGAGAAAATGTCCACGAACGTGGTCCTACGCAAGCGCATCATCGAAGAGGTCAGGCGCAAAGAGGAAGCCGGCGAGAAGCGAATCAGCATCACGACGTTGGCCAGGACGTTTGCTTCTGAGTGGAAGGAAGAGGGTGCGACCGTCGAGGGGCTCAAAGCCGTAGCCAAGATCATGGTCAGCGACGGCGCGTTGAAGCTGGTGACTGAAAAGCAGGGTCACAAGGCTTCTGATTATCTGGCCCTCGGGGAGGTCGATCCCGAGGATGAAGAAACACGCGAAGAAACATGACGAAGAAACATGAAGAAGCACAACGCGAGCATGTTTCTTCGATCCTATTGAAAAAAATGGAGATCGAAGAAACACGCGGCATGAAGAAACACGTGCCGACGTGCTTCTTCGATTGTCTGTCTTTCCAGGTGTTTAGACGAAGAAACATGAAACACGAAATTGCCCCCTATAGGGGGGAAGAAGCCACATGCTTCTTCCCCCATTGGGCATAGGGACGCGCCGATGGATGACCCAAGATACAAAACTGGCAGGTGGCAGCGACTCCGCGCCGCCGTCCTGCGGCATGACCCGCTCTGTCGCTACTGCGCTGCCCGGGGCAGGGCCGAGGCCGCGACCACGGTTGACCATATCCAGCCCGTTGCCAGGGGCGGGGCCTTCTGGGACCAGTTGAACCTGGCCCCTGCCTGCGCGTCCTGTAACTATTCGAAGCGCGACACGCCGGATTGCCTGGCGGTTGTG
>Ga0268359_12428_pt1 | contig 32182 bp, 40 predicted proteins | sample BioMet11_FD_194416 | JGI IMG/M metagenome (GOLD analysis project Ga0268359, IMG submission 194416) | Sewage microbial communities from Oakland, California, United States - Biofuel 11 (PacBio Assembly) | ecosystem: Engineered > Wastewater > Sewage > Unclassified | place: USA: California | collected...
CTGATTCAGTCTTATTAACATACTGACCACCTGCGCCGCCGGCTCTATAGGTATCTATCCTTATATCCTGAGGATTGATATCCACATCTACCTCGTCAGCCTCCGGCAATACTGCCACAGTTACCGTAGAAGTATGAACACGGCCCTGAGACTCGGTATCAGGTACTCTCTGTACTCTGTGTACGCCGCTTTCAAACTTCATGCGACTATAAACACCGGCACCGGAAATCTGAAAAACAACTTCTTTAAAACCACCTAAACCTGTAGCGCTACTATCCATCAGCTCTATATGCCAGCCTCTGCCTTCTGCATAGCGGGTATACATTCTAATAAATCACCGACAAATAAGGCAGCCTCGTCACCACCGGCTCCTGCTCTGATTTCCATCATGACATTCTTTTCGTCATTAGGGTCAGAGGGAATAAGCAAAAGGGTTAACTTTTGCTCAAAGGTTTCTTGTTGCGGCTTTAGCTCTTTTAGTTCTTCCTGGGCCATAGCCACTAATTCTTTATCCTCATTAGCCTTGATGATATCCTCGGCATCCTGAATATTAGCCAGCAGCGTCTTATACTCCCGGAAAGTTTCTACTACAGCAGTTAACTTAGCATGAGCCTTAGTGCATTTCTGCCACTCCGGCTGATTGGCAATCACAGTAGGATCGCTGATTTTAACTTCTAAATCCAGATATCTATCTTCAATTGCTTGTAATTTGTCTAACATATTTTTTCCTCAGGTTGGGTTTCCTTTATTTCTTCAGGAGGCAGCACTGCTTTCAAGGAAGCAATGGCTACTTCGATTTGACTGTCATCAGGTTCCCTGGTGGTAAGCCTTTGTAAGCATAGTCCGGGCCAGATGGCGCGTCTTACCCAGGGTTCTTCAATGTGCTTGCCTGCATAACGAATGATTTCGTAGCTAACGCCGGCAATAACCGGCATTAAGAGTACCCTGGAAACAATTCTTGCTATGATTCCCGGCCACCCTAAGAAAGCAAAAATGAATATGCTGATAATCATTACAATCATCAGAAAATTAGTACCGCAGCGAGGATGCAAGGTAGAAAAGCCTCTTACATTAGCAACCTCTAAGGGCAAATCATTTTCATAAGTATAAATGGTTTTATGTTCTTGCACCATGATACTGGAATACTCTTTGAATATCCGGCATGGTAGAAATACCTCCCAGATATGCCAAAAAGATAGCCATCCGCAGACAGCCTTCCGCCAGATTTAAAATAACAGAATTAGAAGTACTGCTGTGGAGAAATTTCATTGTCCAGGTAGGTAACACAATGAAAAGGCCAATAGCTAAGGCTACTGAAACCACCATGGTAAGTGCCATGTCCTTGCTATCTAAGGACTCCTCATCATCACCGGATACCTGCGCAGAAAAAGAAAGTGCCTTCATGCCGTAAGCCAGTGATTCAAAAAGGGATACTACGCCTCTGAGCATAGGTTTTTTCAAGATAGGATATTTATCAGCAATGGTTCCTGCCGGCTTTAGATCCACCAAGATCTGGCCATTAGGCTGACGCACTGCTACTGCGATTTTACCCGGTCCCCGCATCATAACCCCTTCAATAACCGCCTGTCCCCCCACATTCAGTTTCTTAGTCATGATCATTATCTCCGTATATTAATACAGCAGAGCCGCAGCTCTGCTGTAAGTTACAATTATTCGGCTTTCTTTTCTTCGGCTTGTTTGCCGTCGTCCTTCTTGTTGTAACGTTTGTTGAATTTTTCAATACGTCCTCTTGCAGACATATCACGTTGTTTACCAGTAAAGAAAGGATGGCATTTAGAGCAAATATCAACGTGCAATTCTTTTTTTACGCTACCGGTAGTAAAAGTATTACCACAAGCACAAACAACCTTACATTCACCATATTGTGGATGGATTTTTTCCTTCATGAAAAACACCTCTTTCTAGTCTATACGTCAATATATCCAGACATTAACGCTCACTGATTGTACCATAAATACTCTTTCCATGCAAGAAAAAATGTACCAACAAAACAAATATTTAAAATTTTTTCTTGTTCTCAAACAATTCTTTACTTTTTTCAGCATAGTACATGTTAGACTTGAAAGAACAGGTTTTTGGCAAATAAAATATGCTATAATGGTCCCTAGGTGATGTAATCATGTCTAATTCCAAGCAAGCTTTTTCTGCTGATGGTTATCTTGTTGATCAAAATTATACAGAAGAATATAAATACGGTCATTTTACTTCTAACTTCAATGGCTGTGGTTGGATTGCCATGTTCAATCTTTTAAAAGCTGCCGGCAAACAAGTTCACGCTGAGGATGTGCATCGCGGTCTGGCAGAAATTCTGCCTTATGCCGGTTTTTTGGGAACTCCCCTCAAGACTATGCGTCGCTACCTAAAGCAGCAAAACATCGCCTATGACGAAATAAAAGGCAAGCGAAAAATAAACTCCGCCATTGCCGGATACTCCTGTGGCATCCTCCGTTTCTTGCGCAAAAAAGAATTGCATTTCGTGGCCTTTACCAGAGTTGATGACCACAAACTGCGCTTTTTTAATGTATATGATGGCAAGGAAGATTATATTTGTACCATGGCAGAATTTCTGGCAGACAAAATTAGCAGTTTTCCTACTGTGGTTAGCTTTCTCATCAAGAAATAAAAAGGCACCCTATTGGGGTGCCTTTTCTGTTTCTTGTTCTTTTGTTGTTTCCTTAGTCTTTTTTATTTTCTTGGAATTATATTTTTGCGCCGCTGCGTCAATATCTTCCTTGAGCCATAACTCTGCCGCATCAGCAGCCTTTGAATTGCTTCGTTTACAGTCTCTTGCTCAAAGGTAGAAACTTTTTGCAGTACATGGGTAATAACGGCTTGCTCCTCATGCTCAGGATGACCGATGCCAATCTTAATGCGAGGATATTCCTGAGTACCTAAAGCTTGCTCCACAGATTTCAAACCATTGTGTCCGCCGGAAGAACCCTTCTTACGTATTCTCAAAAACCCGGTTGGCAAATCCATATCGTCATGGATAATTAAAATATCCTGAGGCTCAATATGATAAAAGTTGGCAAAATCACCTACCGCAATACCACTTAAATTCATATAAGTAGTAGGTTTAACCAAAAATACCTTTTCCGGCAGACGGTGCTCCACATAATAGGCATTATCACCGGTTTTCCAAGCAGTAACACCCCAGCGCCTAGCCAATTCATCCGCCACCATAAAGCCCATGTTGTGCCTGGTACCTGCATATTCTTTTCCAATATTACCTAACCCTACAATCAACTTCATGTTTCTACTCCTAAAAAAAGAGCTACTGACTTCAGTAGCTCTTACTATTTCTTATTTCTCAAACAATTGGCTAACAGATAGTTCGTTATAAATTCTCAAAATAGTCTCTGCCAAAATAGGAGCTACCGAGAGGACTTTAATCTTAGGATGCTTCTTGGACGGAGGCAAAGGAATGGTATTGGTTACAATCAATTCCTTAATCTCGGATTGTGAGATACGGCTAAGAGCCGGATCAGTGAGCACAGGGTGAGTTACGCAGGCGTAAATCTCTTTAGCACCAAACTTCTTCAAAGCCTTGGCACCTTCAGTTAGAGAACCTGCTGTATCAACAATATCATCAACCATGATGGCAATCTTGCCATCTACGCTGCCGATTAAGTTCATAACTTCAGCGACGCCTGGTTCAGGACGACGTTTATCAATAATGGCAATACTGCATTCCAAGCGAGTAGCAATAGCTCTTGCTCTGGAAACACCACCTAGGTCAGGAGATACAACCACCATATCTTCAGGCGCAAAGCCTTTTTCTTTCACATAATCTGCCAAAAGTGGTCCGCCGGGCATATGATCAACGGGGATGTTGAAGAAGCCTTGAATCTGAGCTGCATGAAGGTCAATGGTAATCAGTCTGGTAATACCGGCCGTGGTCATCAAATCTGCCATCAGCTTAGCGGTAATAGGTTCACGACCGCGGGCTTTTCTATCCTGACGAGCATAACCATAGAAAGGTACAACTGCCGTAATATGTTTAGCACTGGCCCGTTTAAAAGCATCAGCCATAATCAAGAGTTCCATGATGTTATCATTAACTATAGGACCGCAAGTAGGTTGGATAATAAAAATATCCTTACCACGTACACTTTCATTAATCATTACTTGTACTTCGCCATTGTTAAAGCGATTAATTACTGCATCGCCAACCTTGGTACCTAAATAAGCTGCAATTTCTCTCGCTAAATCAGGATTTGCGTTTCCGGAAAAAATCTTCATACCTTTACCAGCTTGTTCGTCCAACATCATTATCCCCCTGCCTTATCGCCTAATAAATCTTCTACATTAAAAGTATACAACTACTCACAATTTGTTACAACTGCATTTTCTTATTTTTTTCTATATTTCTCTGCCCAGCCTTCAATGTTAACCTGACGACCACGGCCTACGCCCAAAGCATCAGCAGGTACGTCCTTGGTAATGGTGGAACCGGCTGCTATATAAGAACCCTTGCCCACCTTCACAGGTGCAACCAGGTTGCTATTGCAGCCTACGAAAGCATCATCTTCAATAGTGGTACGGTGTTTCTTCTTGCCATCATAGTTAACCGTAATGCAACCGCAGCCCATATTGATGCCACTGCCCAAATCAGAATCGCCAATATAGCTTAAGTGGGGCAGCTTGGTACCCTCACCTATCACAGAATTCTTTACTTCTACGAAGTTACCAATCTTAACCTTGTCATGTAGCACAGTATCCGGTCTTAAATGAACATAGGGTCCCATGGTAACATTATTTTCTACCTTGCACTCATGACCATAGGTGAATTGCATGGTTACGTTATTGCCTACCTTCACATTGGTAAGACGTGTGCTAGGCCCAATCTTGCAATCTTCCCCAATCTTAGTCTCGCCTTCCAGCCAGGTATAGGGATAAATAATAGTATCTGCACCAATTTGCACCGTCTTTTCAATAAAAGTGCTAGCCGGATCCATAATGGTGACACCGGAATCCATTAGCTTATCCAAAACTCTTTGGCGCATGATGCCTTCTGCCACAGACATTTGTTTTCTGGAATTAATACCCATAACCATGTCAAAGTCTTGTGTCTTAATACCACAAATCAATTTGTTCTGCTCTTTACCCTTGGTCAGAATATCTGTTAAATAATATTCTCCCTGGGCATTATTATTAGACAAGGTAGCTAAAAGCTCAAACATTAAGGGCAGTTGAGCACAATAGATACCTGTATTAATCTCGTGAATTTGTTTTTGCTCAGGCGTAGCATCTTTTTCTTCCACAATGCCCGTCACCTGACCATTGGCATCCCGCAAGATACGGCCATAGCCAAAGGGATTGGCAGTCTCTGCTGTTAAGACGCTGACAGCAGCGCCTGCCTTAACATGAGCTTCGTAAAACTTCTTTAGCTCTGCACCATCTAGAAGCGGTGTATCGCCACACAAAATCAGGGCAGTGCCTTGGGTAGAACCCAGCACAGCTCTGGTTTGCAGTACAGCATGACCTGTGCCTAATTGTTCCTTTTGCACAACGATCTTGGCCTTATCAGCAATGAATTCTTCCACCTGCTCAGCACCAAAACCAACAACTACCACCTTTTTCTCAGCTCCTGCCTCTTGGGCAGCAGTAAGAACATGAGCTCCATAGGCTGACCTCCCACTTTATGAAGGACCTTGGGCAGCTTGGATTTCATTCTGGTTCCCTTACCTGCGGCTAGAATAATTGCAACTAATTCTGACATGTAACTTCCCCCTGTTTTATTTCGGACTAATATCTATTTTTTTAGTATCTTCATCAACGCTCTTTAAAACAAAAAGCGTAGCATAGTCAATCAATCTTTTTCTTAACCGGCTCCTTGGTAGCAATTAACAGCAACCACAACCTACCACCTTAGCCCCTACTTCAGAGGCAAGTTCCTTGAGCCCTTGCGCTGTGCCGCCTGCTTGCATGAAGTCATCTACGATAAGCACCTTGGCTCCTACCGGCATAGCTCTCTTCGGCAAGGAAATAGACTGAATCTTTTTAGTAGAACCGCTTAAGTAACTAATACTTACCCGCCGGTCCTTCTGTAATCCTAGCCTGCTTTCTAGCCATGACCATAGGCACATTGAAAGCCCTAGCCGTAGCAAGTGCCAAAGGAATGCCCTTGCTTTCCACCGTCATGATATATTCCGGTACCAAGGTTTTGGTACGTTGCATGATGATTTCACCGATTCTAGCCAAAAGCTGGGGTGCAAAGAGCAAATCATTCATATAAATCATACCACCCGGCAAAATACGCTCCGGTCTGGCTAATTTCTCTGCCAGCTTAGTTAAGAAGGCAGTATCATCTTCTGTAGTATGGTAAGGAATGAAGCGCACACCCCCACCGGCACCTGCTACTGTTTCAATGGTGCCCAGAGAATATGCTTCCAATCCATTCCTAATAGTTTGTACATCTTCACTTAGAGTAGATTTGGCTACGCCAAATTTCTCACAAAAATAGGCTAAAGAAAAAAGAGCTGAAGGCTTATTAGTCAATTCCTTGGTAAAAGCCACAATTCTTTCCATTCTTTTAATTCTTGCCATCATTGCACGTCCTATCTATTTAGCTGCTTTCTTAGTTTCCTTCTTGGCTTCCTTCTTAGATTCTTCCTGAATATTATTTGCACCATCTTCCATGCTTTTTCTTCAATTACTTTAAGCAAAGTTCTTTCAGCATTTTCCATATGGGTTTGTACTGCTTTTCTGCAGCTTCAGGATTACCTTGAGCAATAGCATCAACGATGGCACGATGTTCTTCCATCATGTCCGTAAGTCTGCCAGGGTAGAGCATGGACTTGCTTCTAATACTATTAATCTGCTCCCGTAAGTTGCTAATGATACTGATTAACGTTCATTGCGGGAAGCCTTGTAAATAACATCATGAAAAGCAGAGTCTTCTTCCGCAATCTTAGGAATATCCATGGCATCAATAGCCGGTCTCATGCTAATCAGGCGTCTTTCCATTTCTTCCAGCTCTTCTTCCTTAATTCTTTCTGCAGCCAACCCTGCCGATAAAACATCCAAGGCTGTTCTTATTTCATATACTTCGTTAATATCTTTAATGGAGAAGTTGGCAACATAAGCACCACGGCGTGGAATCATGACAATTAAGCCTTCCAATTCCAGCTTGCGGATGGCTTCTCTAATGGGCGTACGACTAACACCCAGGTCTGCGGCTAATTGCAATTCCATTAGTCTCATGCCGGGTGGAAAATCACCATTAATGATAGCTTGCCGAATATTGTCCGTTACTAATTCCCTTAACGGCTTAAAAACATCCAGTTGAATTTGTGGTAAACGTTGTGCCATGGTTATCTCCCCTGTACTGTTTCCGCAGTTGCTACAGAAACCTTGTATTCAGACTGTAGAAGCTGGGATATTTTTTTCGCATCTTTCTCTGTAGCTGTTACGCCAAAAATAGTTGGTCCGCTGCCACTCATGAGAACAGCTTGTGCGCCATTGTCCCCTATTGTTTTCTTAATAGCGCTCAAAACAGGATATTGTGGCAGGGTAACAGACTCTAAGTCGTTACCTAAACTAGCTAGGATATTGTCTCTCTTGCCGGTTTTAAGTGCTGTCACCAGATTTTCCATATTTACTTCATTAATGCATGTGCCTTTTTTAAAATTCTGGTACACCCAGGCTGTAGAAACATCCAGCCCTAAAGGTTTAGCCAGCACCAGGTAGAGCTTAGGTAAATCCGGCAAAGTTTCCAATATTTCTCCTCTGCCGGTAGCGCGCACCGTACCACCTCTCACACAGAAGGGTACATCGCTACCTATTTGTTCTCCCAGCTTTTCCAGTTGCTTTTCAGTTAAACCGCTTTGCCAATATTTATTTAATCCTCTTAAGACAGCTGCTGCATCGGTGCTACCACCTGCCAAACCTGCTGCCTTAAAAATTTGTTTATTGATACTGATTTTCACATTTAAAGGATTCCCTGTAGCTTCACTAATAATAGTAGCTGCTTTATAGGCCAAATTTCTTTGGTCGCAAGGCAAATCAGAATCATCCATAGTTAAAACAAATTTTGGGGCAGGAGCAAAATCTACATAATCTGCAAACGAAATAGTCTGCATGACCATATCCACAGCATGATAGCCATCTGCTCTTTTTCCTAGAACCTTAAGTCCTAAATTAATCTTTGCATAGCCAATTTCCCTCACAAAGACATACCTCCCAAAACTGTGTTTTTTGTATACCTAGATATATTTTAACTTTTCTTGCCATATGTGGCAAGGGAAAAATACGAACTTTTTGTATTTTAAGCAATATTGTTCGAAAATACAATCAATTTACCATTGGGGAGGTCGAAAAGTGGTAAATCCGCCTTGAAGAGGCGGAAAAATTTACCACTTTTCGACCTCCCCTGTGGTAAATAATAAAGCACCCTTGTGGGGGTGCTTTATTTCTTTATAAACATCTTTTCATATACATTCGATAAAGTAGCATATTCTTGGATAGTTAGAGTCTCGCCTCTACGTTTACCATCTATGCCTGCTTCCTCCAACCACGCTTGAACTTGCTCACCATTTAAGCCAATATTGCGTAGTGGCATTGCTAAGCATCTTTCTGCGCACGGAAAAGGCCGCCTTCACTACCGGGAAGAATACCTCTTCCTTGACCTTAACCAAAGCTTTCGGTCTGGGGGTACAAACTACTACGGCAGAATCCACTTTGGGAGCCGGAATAAAGGAAGAAGCCGGTACCTGTATAGCTATCTTAGTATCCATATAATATTGCAAATCAATGGTCAAGGAACCATAGTCCTTGCTGCCCGGTTCTGCTACCAAACGTTCTGCTACTTCTTTTTGCACCATCATTACCAACTTGGTAAGAGGCAGTTTTTGCTCCAAAAGAGCAAAAATAATAGGCGTGGTTATGTAGTAAGGCAAATTTGCTACTAAGGCAAAAGGCTTATTACCCACCAAAGCCTTAATATCCGTCTTAAGAATATCAGCATTAACAACATGTATGTTGTCATAGCCTTCCAAGGTCTTGGCCAGTACAGGTATCAGATTTGTGTCCAGCTCTACCGCCTTTACGGTAGCACCGGTTTCTGCCAGGGCCTGAGTTAAGGTGCCAATGCCTGGGCCAATTTCCAGAACAGTATCCTCAGGTTTTAGCTCAGCCTGAGCCGCTATCTTATTAACCAACTCTTCTCCCACCAGAAAATTCTGGCCAAGCTTCTTCTTAGCCCTTAGCCCAAAGGTGGTTAAGATATATCTGGTTACTTCTTTTTTAGCAATAATTGGATGAACCATGCTTTCTCCTTACAAATCTTCTACAGCTTTTTGAAATTCTTCCCTAGTTACTCCGTAATTGTTCAATCTATGCAAAAATTGTTTGGCATTACCATACCCTATGCCTAAAGCTGCTCCTAGCGCAGCTCTTCTTGCCGCCGAGTTATCCGAGCCGCTTAAATCATACAAAAATAAGTCCCGGTGGGAAAATTCCGCCCGGGGCTTAAGATCTTGGCAACGTACCTTTGACAGAGCGAGCCGGATAGCCGCAGGGCTAGCCTGTTCAATTCCCACATCATTATGAGCCAGGGCATCCACCTTCGGTACGAAAGCCTGCCCGGCCTGAGGAAATCTCTCCGTCAAAAAGGCTCTTATTCTTTCTCCGGCTCCATCAGGATCCGTAAGAATGATAATGCCACGTTTTTTGTAAGCAACTTCGATAGCTGCAAGAGTATAGGGAGCTAAAGTAAAACCACCGGTTTCAATAGTATCGGCATCAACGGCCTTCTTTACTGCTACCGTGTCCATCTTACCTTCTACCACTAATACTTCCTTTAGCATACCTTCTCCTTGCTATTCTAGTATGTACATATTTACACTCCGTCGACCCCACTGGATAGCATCGCTATAGCTATCCATGAATAAGTCGATTCTGTTGCCTATGATAGCGCCGCCACAGTCACCAGCCATAGCAAAACCATAACCTGGAATGTAAACTTTGGTACCATAAGGAATTACATCTGGATCAACAGCAATAATACCATGGTAAGGAACAATACCAATGGAGGTCAGCCCGGTACCACTTCCTTCTGCCAAGGTATATGCCGTTGCTTCCATTTGCCTTACTTGTTTGTATCTTACAAATCCTCTAGAGGTTTCCAGCATATTAGCGCCGGTACCTACTTCTACTACTTCTGCTACAGGGTTAGTAATAACCTCTCTGCATACCTCACGGTTAAATTGGTGGTCGCCAATGCTTACTATTCTGGTAGTAACCAAAGCTTCACCGGTCTTGCCGGGAGACAAAACAGTTCTTCTGCCACGAGGCAGATTATCATTGTTTTTCAGCTCTACGCTGTAGGGAATTGCTTCTTTCCTAGTAACAACTTCAGATTCTTTATCCATCAAATTGATGGTCATGCCTGGAGTAACATCACTGGAAAGTGCGGGATAAACCTTGCAATCTTGGTAATTTACATCTAAAGCATTCAAAACTTCTCTTACCGTCTTGCGTCCTATTGAATACTCGGTCGTTCGCCCTGTTTTCCAAACCTTAACGGGCATAGCTCTTATGACTTCAATCTGAGCTCCGTCTTCTAATTTACTCTTATTCACTAGTTCATAGCCATCTGCATCTTGTAAAACTATTCCTGCTTCTTCCAGAACACCCTTCACGGTTAAAGCTCTGGTGGACAGGTTGATAGTGCGGCCATCTGCTACAACAGAAACTTCTTTAGGTGCTACTGCAAATCCTAAAAAGTTAATGCTGGCGAAGACCATAAGTAGAAGAACAACAACCTTATAGGAACGCTTAAAATGATTTCTATTCAACATTTTTTTAGCCTCCTTAAAAAGTGTTGTCATTCTACCATGGTATATAGGAGGTGTCAAACCATCATTAGTACCAGCTACTAAAAATGTACAAAAATAGGCTCGAAAGCTTTTTAAGCTTTCGAGCCTTTACACTTCAGCCTATTTTCTTACACAATTGCTTAAGATTACGGGTGGATGCCGCCATCAGTGCGATAGGGTCTACACCGCGTAGCAGTGCGGCATTACGGGCTACCAGCTCTGTATAAGTTGGCTTATTTCTAGTGCCTCGATAAGGCACCGGTGTCATGAAAGGACAGTCAGTTTCAAAGAGAATTCTCTCTTCCGGTACCCATGCCAAAACCTCTCTGGCCTTCTTGGAATTCTTGAAGGTTGTAGAGCCGCCAAAACCAAAATACCAGCCCAGCTCAGCAAAACCTTAGCCATTTCCAGGCTTCCCGAGTAGCAATGCATCACGCCTGTAACGCCCCCGCCCTTCTTTTTGGAGAATTTCCAGAAGATCGCCATGAGCTTCTCTGTCGTGAATTAAGACCGGTAAATTTACTTTTTTGGCTAATTCCAATTGTTGAATAAAATACTTTTTTTGTAAATCATGAGGAGCATTCTCATCATTATAATAGTCTAAGCCTATTTCCCCGATGGCTACAACTTTAGGATCACTGCACCAAGCTTCTACCTCCAGCATATCCTGATCCGTACATCTGGCGATTTCCTCCGGATGCCAGCCTACAGCTGCATACACAAAGGGATAGTGGTGAGCCAAATCCATGGCCTGTAAAGAAGTTTCCTTGTCAACGCCTGGATTAATCAGCCCTGCCAGAACCCTCTCCACACTCCTTAAGGACTGCTTCCCTGTCCTGGTCAAAGTCCGCCACATCCAGCATGAGCGTGAGAGTCAAATAACGGTAATTTACTCATTTACTTCACCCTGCTACCACTCTTCATGCCGGGGAGCATCTGCCAAGACTAAGTGGCCCTCACCATCGGAGGCTGCTAACAGCATGCCTTTGGATTCAATACCTCTTAATTTAGCAGGCTTTAGGTTGGCAATGACAATAATGTTTCTGCCACCAATTGCTCCTCAGTATAATATTGAGCAATACCGGAACAATAGTTCTTTTCTTCTTCGCCTATCTTTATTGCAGCTTCATTAATTTATCTGTCTTAGGAACTTTTCCACTGACAAAATAGTAGCTACTCTTAAATCCAGTTAGCAAAATCATCAATAGTTATTCCCGGTTTTCCTTCTGTCGCTACAGGAGCAGGAGCCGGTGCGGCTTTAGCGGGAGCACAGGTTTAGCTCCTTGCGTCTTCTTGCTGGCCGCAATAACGGTTTCGCCTTTCTCATTGACTTCGATTCTTGGATACAAGGGCTCGCCTTTGGCTACTGTAGTACCATCCGGGAAGTTACCCAAGCGACGTTCCTTCCAAAAGAAAATTGCTCCGGAGTAGTTAACCTAACTGGGTAAAGATTCTGGGAGAAGTACCTGGCATAAGGGTGATAGCATAATAGCAATATTTCTCAGGCTGTCTGCTAAATTATACATAACTGCCTGCAAACGCCTGCTTTAGCCGGATTCTCTTTAGCCAAAATCCCAGGGAAGCACTTTCAATCAAGTAGACTTATTAGCTACGCCACATATAGGACCAAGGCTTCTCTAATTTGCTTCCATTAAGGGCCTTAGCTTATCCTGGCCGTTCTGTACTTAGTCAAGGTTTCTGGCTGCAAGCCTGCCATTTTAAACATCCAGAGGACCATCGGTAGATTGTACCTTATGAACAATACCGCCATGATATTTCTCAATCATGCTGGTAGTACGATGGAGCAAATTGCCCAAATCGTTAGCTAAGTCGGAATTAATGCGGTTAATCAAGGCATCTCTGGAGAAATTGCCATCACTGCCCCAGGTTAATTTCTCTTAATAAGAAGTAACGAATGGCGTCAGCACCAAATTCATTGATAAGAGCAACAGGGTCAACTACGTTGCCCTTAGACTTGCTCATCTTGCCACCATCCACTATCAGCCAGCCATGACCATAAACTTCTTGAGGCAATTCTTCGCCAATAGCCATCAGCATGATAGGCCAGATAATGGTATGGAAACGAACGATTTCCTTTACCTACCAGGTGTAGATTGACAAGGCCAGAACTTATGGAATTTCTCCATGTCTGTGCCATAACCAATACCGGTGAAATAGTTTAAAGAGGGCATCAAACCACACGTATACTACATGCTTAGGGATCAAAGGGAACCTTAATGCCCCAATCGAAAGTACTTCTGGTAATGCACAGATCCTCCAGGCCTTGTTTGAATGAAGTTAATCATTTCATTACGACGAGAAACCGGTTGAATAAAGTCAGGATGGGACTCGATATAGGCCAAAAGTCTGTCTTCATACTTAGAAAGCTTAAAGAAATAGCTCTCCTCTTTCATGGTTTCTACAGGACGACCGCAGTCAGGGCAAACGCCACCGGCTTCTTCCAATTGGTGCTCAGTCCAGAAAGACTCGCATTGCACGCAATATTTACCTTCGTAGTTCTTCTTGTAAATGTCGCCTTGCTCAAAAACTTTTTGAATAACAGCTTGCACTACCTTCTGATGACGTTCCTCAGAAGTACGTACAAAGTCATCATTGCTGATTTCCAGCATTTTCCATAGGTTTTTGAAGGTTGCTACGATCTTATCCGTATATTGGATAGGAGTAAGGCCTTCTGCCTCAGCCTTTCTTTGAATCTTTGACCATGCTCATCACTACCGGTCAAAAACATTACATCAAAGCCATTGGCTCTCTTGTATCTGGCAATGGTATCAGCAATAGTAGTGCAATAAGCATGTCCAATATGCAATTGAGCACTGGGATAATAAATAGGAGTGGTAATGTAAAAAGTTGGTTTTGTCATTTTTCTTTTCCTTCCTCTTCCAAGATTAATCTATTATAAAGCTCCCTTTTCGGGATGCCATATTCCCGACTTACGGCCGCCAGAGCCTCTTTCTTCTGGGCTCCTTGAGCCATGAGCATTCGTACTTTATCTAAGGGGTCACCGCTAGGTGCTACTTTTTCCACTGGAGGCGGAGCCGCAATAACCAGAACAAATTCTCCTCTGGGCTCCTTGCTTTCCAGAAATTCTCTGGCCGTAGCAATGGTTCCCCGGAAAAACTCCTCATGCAGCTTGGTTAACTCCCGAGCCAAAGTAATTTCTCTGTCTCCCCAGGCTTCTTCTATGTCTTTCAGCACTTCTTTTATTCTATGAGGTGCCTCATACAAAACAATGGTACTGGGAAGCTGCTCCCATTCCTTAAGTTTTTCTTTTCTATTCTTCTTGCTCTTGGGCAAAAATCCTCCAAAAAAGAAAGGTGAGCAGGTTTGCCCTGAGGCTACCAAGGCGCAAAGCGCTGCATTAGCACCTGGTACGGGCACTACTTTAATACCTGCTGCTATGGCTTCCTTAGCTAAGGCTTCACCTGGATCAGAAATACCGGGAAATCCGGCATCTGTAACCAGAGCAATATTCTTGCCGCTTAAAAGCTCCTGAATAAGTACCGGTCCTTGTATTTCCTTATTATGCTCATGGTAACTTATCATTTTTCCTTCAATATTAAAATGGGTAAGCAGAGGACGTGTGTGCCGCGTATCTTCGGCAGCAATGATATCTGCTTCCTTAAGCATCCGTATGGCTCTAGGCGTCATATCTTCCAGATTACCTATGGGCGTAGCACAAAGGTACAAAGTTCCGGGAACTTCATTCATGAGGTGTTTCCTTTCCGGAAGTTAACCCGTAGGCCTTTAAGGTCCCTGCTGTATAACTTCCATCATTATTATACATAATCAAAGGAGGCAGAACTTCCAAGCCCGGTCCGCCACCTTTCACAAACTCTCCTAAAAAAATCCAGGCAGGTTTATCTACGAAAGAGTGAACCCATTGGAGTTTCTTTAATTCCAAATCATATTTATGGCCTAAGGAGACTGCTTCCGTAAAGCGCTCCGGCAGTTGCACCAAAGCAAACCTGCCGCGGTATTTCACCATGTAAGCTGCAACTTGGAAGAAATCATCCAGTGTTGTATCGGTTTCATGACAAGCAGCAGTGCCTACTATTCGGCGTCTGCCACCAATTCTATAAGGCGGGTTAGCCACGACTAAGTCAAAGCTTTCTGAGACTTCCTGGCTCTTTAATTCTCTAATATCTATGTGTCTGGCTTCTACTTTAGCAGTTAAGTTATTATCCTTAATGCTTTCGGCAAACAGCTCCACCACATGAGCATTGGAGTCAACGCCCAGCACCTTGCCTGCTCCCGCCGCTGCCAGCAGCAAGCTAACTGCTCCTGTGCCACAGCCTAGCTCCAGCACTCTGGCATTTTTCACCAGATGAGGGAACGCACTTAGGAAAACTGCATCTGTTGTAAAGGAGAACTCCTTGTCGTCCTGCCAGATTTTGTAACCGCAGCCCGGCAAGGAATCCAGCCTCTTAGTTTCACTCATAGTTACACTTCCACATTACTCTTTTCCACAACCTCATCCCAGTTCAGGGAAATAACATTGCCTTGGGAGAGCTCTACAGAAAGGGTTTGCTCTCTCTTATTCACGCCAACAACCTTGCCTTCGCCGGTAGGGGTAACTACTATCATGCCTTGCTTAGGTATAAAGAGGCTCTCGTGCTCTGCCTTAGCAGCTTTTTTAAGTTTCTTCTTATCTGCTACATACTGATCGTTTTCGTATTTCAAGCAGCACAACAGTCTGCCACAAATACCGGAAATCTTGGTAGGATTCAAGGAAAGGTTCTGATCCTTAGCCATTCTAATGGAAACAGGTTCAAAATCCCCCAGGAAAGAAGAGCAGCAGCACAATCTGCCACAGCAGCCAATGCAATTTAAGAGCTTGGCTTCATCTCTAACACCAATTTGTCTTAATTCAATTCTGGTTCTAAAGATAGCAGCCAGGTCTTTAACTAGTTCTCTAAAATCTATTCTGCCTTCAGCAGTAAAATAAAAAATAATCTTGCCCACATCGAAGGTATATTCTACATCTACCAGATGCATTTCCAGTCCTCTGGCAGCAATTTTTTTCTGGCAAATAAGGAAGGCTTCTTTTTCTCTGGTATGGTTTTCTTCAACCTTCAAGGCATCTTCCTGAGTGCCTTTACGAATAATAGGTTTCAAAGGAGCTACTAAGTCGCTCTCCTCTATTTCTTTTACATCAGTTACAACCTCGCCGTATTCAATACCGCGAGCTGTTTCCACAATAGCGTGGTCATTTTTAACTACTCCCGTTGTACCGGGGGCAAAGTAATATACTTTTCCGGCTTTCTTAAACCGTACTCCAACTACTTGTGTCACGTTATTTCTCCCTTCGTAAAATATTAAGCTTTACCGCGAAGCCTTCTATGACGCCCTTGGCGCCACTGTAGGCGGCAATACCTCTGGTACTATCGCCTGCCCAAAGCAGGGCTTTCTCCAGATGGACACTGGGCCAAGGGGCAAAGCAAGCTTTTATTTTTAATAAAATGTCTTCATTATAATATGCACAATGCACCGCATCCTTACGTAGCAGACCATCTCGCAGTAACAGGGTTATCATTTCCATAAGGAGCAGTCCTTGCTGAGTAGTAGGCTTCTCCAGCCATTCCTGTTCACCCAGGAATTCCATGATGCTGTCTGTCCCGATGTTTTCTAAGAGAGTAAAGGCTCTGTCCCGCCAAGTAATGGCATCTGCCTGTGCATAAGCTATGGCTTTGCCTGGAGAACCGTCGGCCAGCGAGGCTACAATTTCGGGGTTCTCAATTTCCTGAGCCGCTAGAATGGCACTGACTTCCTTAACGGTGAGTCCTTTAAACTGTCTTTGGATAACTCTAGATAATATTGTAGGCAAAAGCTTATTAATATCAGTCGCTATCAAGATGAAAAAGCCAATAAGGTGGTGGTTCTTCCAGTAGTTTTAAAAGGCTGTTAGCCGCCGGGGCCTTCATATAATCTGCTCCGTCTATGATGCAAACTTTATGAGTAGACATGGTAGGTGCATAAGCTGCTTGTCGTGCCATAGCTTTGATCTGCTCCATCAACAGTTCTTTATCGGGAGCCAGCTGGGCTACTTGAATGAAATCAGGATGGGTTCCTGCGTTCATGGCTTTACAGGAGGTACATTCGTCTGTTGTTAGTGGATTACCTAGGCACAGGAAGCTTTTGGCAAAGGCTCTGGCCAGCATCTTCTTGCCTATGCCGGCGGGGCCGTAGAAGAGTAAGGAGGGCGTAAAGCGTTCTCCTACCAGCAGGCTTTTTAAGAATTCTTTATTCTGTTCATGGCCTACTACTTCATCCCACATGTTAGTTCCCTTCTATTATATATGTTTAGTATGCAATTACTCGCAATTTATTTTTACGGGTGGCTGTCTACTTCATTACACGGCTCACGCATTTTACCTCGCCTATAACACTGTTTCTAACTTAGTGCAAAGTTGTTTGAAGATTGCTTCTTCGGTTTGCAAGCAGTCGATGACAATGATGCGGTGTGGTTCTGCTTTGGCTAGGGTCAGGAAACCGTTACGAACTTTCTCTTGGAAAATAATTCCTTCTAGCTCCAGTCTGTCCTGGGTACCACGTTCCTGACGGCGAGCCAAGAGTTTCTCCGGTTCACCATCTAAGAGAAAGGTAAGGTCAGGTGCCAGGTGCTTAGTGGCAAAATCATTCATGATTTTGACAGTGGCCATATCCATGCCACGGGTCATCCCTTGATAAACCAAGGTAGAATCACTAAAGCGGTCACAGATAACCACTTTGCCTTGGGCAAGAGCAGGAGCAATGATTTTCTCCACATGGTCTGCTCTGGCAGCCAGATACAAAAGTGTTTCTGCTTCGCCTTGCATGGAGAACTGAGGATTAAGCACGATATAGCGCAAGGCTTCTGCGGTTAGAGTGCCACCTGGTTCTCTGGTACAAACAACTTCCTTGCCTTTTTCCTTAAGCCAAGCTTCAATTTTTTTAATTTGGGTAGTTTTACCGCTACCGTCCGGTCCTTCAAAAGTAATAAATAAACCCTTGGTCATGGTTTAATCACCTGCACTGTTTGCAAGGTACTGTCTTGGGGACCGGTAAGATGCATCCCTAGTTTCAGCATGGCCTTACAATATTCTTGTATAGACTTGGTAATCTTCTCTCCAGGTACCAAAGCCGGTATACCGGGCGGATAAAAGCAGATCTTCTCTGCACAAATCCTACCTTGCGCCGCTGCAAAGGGAACTGTTTCTCTGGGAGCGAAAAAGGCTTCCCTAGGATGGAAGATAACTTGAGGCATTTCCTGAAAAGTAGGAACAGTAAGCTTCTTAGGAACTAGTTTTCTACCTTTATCCAAGGTAGCAGCAATTTTATCTGCTATTTTAGTAAATTCCTCGGTAGCATCTGCATAGGTTACCAAGAATAAAACATTAGTTTCATCAACCAATTCAACAGCAATGCCGGCCTGACGCAACATTTCTCCTGCTTCTATGCCGGTAATGCCTAGATTTTTTACGTTAATGGTTACTTTAGTTTTATCCAAAGCAACCACGCCGCCGCTGCCTATCATACTGCCGTCCAGAACCATCAGGCCTAGTACGGCACGAAGTTTTTGTCGTAACAAATCTGCAGCTGCAGCAGCTGCTTCTATCATGTTTTGACCTCGAGCTGCTATTTGAGCCCTGGAAGCATCCAGAGAAGCTAAAAGCAAATAATTAGGACTGGTAGTAGTAACCAGGCTCATGGCTGCCGCCATTCTGCCGGCCTGTACTCTTTGTCCTTGGATATGCAACATGGAGCATTGGGTTAAAGCGCCCAGTATTTTATGGGTGCTTTGAGCTACCACATCTGCACCACATTGCAGGGCAGAAGGTGGTAACACCTGAGAAAAACCCAGATGAGGTCCGTGTGCTTCATCTACCAACAGCACAATATTGTGTTTATGAGCAAGCTCTGCAATTTTGACTAAATCAGCTGCCAAGCCAAAATAGTTAGGACTGGTAATAAAAACTGCTTTGATATCAGGATCAGTCTCCAACGCCACTGCCACTTGCTCAGGAGTAACTTGTAAGCTTAAATTCCATGCTTCGCTATAGTGAGGCAACAAATAAACCGGTTTTAGTCCTGCCAGGACAAGTCCGCCATACACACTGCTGTGAGCATTACGAGGCAGAAGAATCTTGTCTCCCGGCTGCAACGCTCCTAAAAGCATGGCATGTAGAGCACAGGTGGTGCCATTCACCGCAAAAAAGCTTTGCTTAGCGCCATATAACTTAGCAGCCAAGTCTTGAGCTTCCTTTAGACATGTACTAGGTTCATGGATATCGTCCAGCTCACTCATCAAAGAAACATCGCTGGCTAGAGCCTTTTTGCCCAACAGGGCATGCAAACTAGCGGCTGCCCCCCGTCCTCCCTTATGTCCGGGTGTATGAAGAGGGTAAACCTGTTCTTTTCTATATTTTTCCAAAGCTTCCACTAATGGTTCTTTGCTAGGCACAATATCCTCCAGTTTATTATCATTATATTTTATCACAAGGCTGAACCTGTAACAAGGAGCAATAAAAATATGGCAGGGAGGCTATCCGTCTCACTGCCATATTTTTATTGCTAATTTACCATTGGGGACGGAGAAAAGTGGTAAATCCGCCTGATAAGGCGGGAAAATTTACCACTTTTCTCCGTCCCCGTTGGTAAATTTTTTAGAAGGTAAATCTTAAACCTACATTAAAGTTGAGCTTATTATTAATATCACCGACATACTTTGTACATTCACCATACAGCTTGCTATTCTTGCTCAGCTTATAGTCACCACCTACGGTAAACTCGGCCCAGTTCTTGGCGCCGTCCCGTTCATAGTGCTTGCCGGCAAAATCTACGGCACTGCCTGCTCCGGCGAAATCGTGATAAATACTGGTTTTGGCATAAACGCCGCCACGCTCGCTACGGATGCCTCCGGCTATGCCTAATCTGGTAATGAAGTGTTTAGTTCCTGCTACATATACCGGCCAGCCATTGCTGGTCGTGTATTGGGCACTACCCAAACGGCCACAAATTAGTTCTACTTGAGGCTCCATATAGGCACCGTCTCTAAAATATTTGCGATAACCGTACTCGCCACTTAAGGTAGTTCCTAAAGCTCCGTACCCGGCAGAACTGCGCGTTCCTGACAAATCAGTAAGATTATAGTCAGTGTAATAGTGGCCTTGGCGCAGAACAACATCATAATAATGACCATCGTCAGCCACATAAGAATGATAAAGTGCACCGCTGATAGAATTACTGGTGCCACTGCCTCTTTCGTAAGAGGTAGTGCCTTCTCCATAATCTACGGCAACACCAAAATACATTACACCATCTGCTGTGCCTACTGCCTTGTCATAACCACCTTGGAATAAATTTGCTTGCAGCCTGGCTAAACGAGCTTCGCCTACACCATTGGTACTATGATCGTATCTTGCCCACAGACCATTATCTTCTAATTGTCCCATGTGCAAATCTCCTAAACGTTTTTGCAAACTGTTGGCAGTAGCAAACCAACCTAAATCCAGGGTTGCACCTACATCGGCAGCTGTCATGGTATTCTCAGAAGCTGTTACTTTACCGCCGGAAGCTGGGTTGGTTGGATTAGTGGGATCCGTAGGGTTCGTAGGATTAGTTGGATTAGTAGGGTCTGTAGGGTTCGTGGGATTAGTTGGATTAGTAGGGTCTGTAGGATTAGTGGGATCAGTGGGATCTGTTGGCGTTACGCCATCTCCTTCTACCTGCATACCATTAATGTTCCAAGTCCCATCGCCGTTATTTACCAGCTGCGGAGTAAACCTATACGCACCCCAGTCTGTTTCCTTGGCCTTGAAGGTCATGGACTTAGGCGATTGTTTAACTACTGTATAGGTGCCAGCAATCTGTTTGGCAGTAGTTGCTACTTTGTCATAGGAAGGGTCATAAGCTACCAGGATATTAGCATCAGTAGCTGTCGAGGCTGAGCCTATGGTAATAGTATCACCGCTATTTTTTGCCAGATTGGTGTTGATTTTGAAAATACCGCCACTGCCGGTTAAATTGGTAACCACAATGTTTCTATAAGCATCGCTGCGTTTTAAATTATCCCAGGTTAAATCTACGATGCCACCCTTATTCAACGTTAAAGTAGCTGCAGTGCGTTCTTTAACCGTATTACCGGCAAGATTAATTACTGTGGAACCAGTAGCAACAGAATCTACGCAATCCGTACCGTAGCGGTTATCGTACACAGGCCGCCAAGTGGCGCCATTGGCAATGGTAATCGCATTGGTGCCTTCGTCTGTAAAAATATTACCTTGTAAATAAGAGTCAACTGTATCCAAGGTCAGCTTGTTCACGCCGCCTTCTTCAGAAAACACATCACCTTCCAATTGCTTAAGAGTGCCTGAAGAAGACAAGTCGTTAATGCTATCACCTTTCTCACTACCATAAGCGTATAAGCTGCAAGCAGTAAACGTATAGCCTACATATTCGGAAGTCTTGGCAGAAGTTTTGATAATAGCATCGCCGGTAATGGTTTGAATACCGTTTTCTGTATAAAGACCATAAGCATTGGCGTCACCATTAATCTTGGGATAAACTGTGCCGCTTTGGGCACTAACGATAATATTAGCATTACCACTAATGGTATTGCTGGCATCAACACCTCTGATACCATAGGCCTGTGCAGAGGAATCTGCTTTCACAGATTCGCTGTAGCATTGATGGCTCACTGCTGAAACATTAATAACAGCATTGCCATCTATGGTGTCTTTACCATTAAGCCCATAAGCGCGTGTTTTAGCACTGGCGCCAGCTGCAAAGCCATTATCTGCATTGCCTGACTCTGCCTTAACTGTTAATTTCAGATTACCTTTAACGCTAGCATAGGTCATACCGGTAGCTGTGGCATCCTCCACAACCTGAAAGACATTAGTAGCTGTACCAAACTTGCCACCTTCACCTGCCACACTAATTTCCAGATTTTGGTTGCTCCCTTTGGCATTCTGAGCGATGACATTAGCACCGGAAACACCGACTACCGTAACTCCTGCCGTGTTTTTTACCCAATCAGGAAAAGCAACATGGACAATCATCTTACCATCTTGAGTCATATACACATTGGTAGCACTGCTTGAGGCATTAATACCATAAGTAGCAGCAGAACCAGAAGCATTTATTGTTATGCTTTTGTAAGGTGAATCTGCTGTATTACTCTCTTTAACTGTATATACCGTGCTCTTTGGCGCTGCATATACCACGCCTGTGCTTAATACTGTAGCCAAGACAGCGCAGGCTAAAATCTTCTTCCTTTTTTTCAAGGCATTCACTTCCTTCGCATATTTAGGAACTTGTTTCCTATTTCATGTCATTGTAGTGAATTTGCCTATTAAATACATTGGACTTAAAGACTAAAAAATCTTGTTATCATAAAATCAGATTTACTCCTCCAGACTTATGCTTAGTTCAAAAGGCTTATGGCAATGCCAATTGATAACAAAAAAATCACTCAGGAAAATCCTGAGTGATTTTTCACATTAAGGAAACTGCGTATTCTGCAATAGCTAAGGACGCCGTAAGTCCCGGCGACTCGATACCCACCAAGTCTATTAGGTTAGGCAACCCTCTCTTCGCTTCAGCAGTAATGATGAAGTCAGCCCAAGGTGCACCAGGTGCTTGGTTTTTGGGACGAATACCTGCCATGTCCGCTTCCAGGTCTTCTTTATTAATGAAAGGCAAAAAGCTGTGTCCTGCCTGATAAAATTCTGCCAAATGGTTTTTATCCACATGGTAATCTTCCTTGGAATTCACATAAAAAGCACTGGGTCCCAGCTTGGCCATGCCATCCAGGCCTTTGGTAATGTGAGTACCCAAGCCCTTCAAATCCGCAAGAGGCGGCGGATAAATTAAGTGCGACATCATTTTACTCTTACCGGCAGCCAAGGAAAAATATTCTCCCTTTACCGGATAAATGCGATAACCTTCTTTATCTATATCAATGCCTAGCTGCTGTGGAATCATGTCACTATATAAGCCGGCACAATTAAACAAATATTCGCACTCTAAGGCATCTTCCCCCTCCTGATTAACAAAATGTACAGCATAACCACCCGATGTTTTTTCTACTTGTTTAACCGTATGGGCGTAGGCTAACATGGCGCCTTGTTCTGTAGCTTGCCACTCTAAGGCCTTCATCAGTTCGTGAGAAGATATAATACCGGTATTTTCGGAAAACAAAGCTCCTGTGGCAAAAATATTTGGCTCCATTTCATTCACTTCTGCCTTAGTCAAATACCTAAGACCTATTACGCCATTTTTTTGCCCTTGCTCATAAATCTCCTGTACCGCTTCTTCTTCCTTGGCGTTGCGGGTAATAATGATTTTGCCGATTCTCTGATGCGCGATTTTATTGGCTGCGCAATAGGCATACAGCAAACTATTGCCATGGACACACAACTTTGCTTTTAAGGAACCGGTGGGATAATACATGCCTGCATGGATTACCTCACTATTGCGTCCTGATGTTTCTTGGCCAAACTTTTCCCATTTTTCCAAAAGGACTACAGCTTTATTCGGATATTGTTTACTCACTTGAGCAGCAATGGCTAAGCCTACTACTCCCGCTCCTACTATTATTACATCTACTTTTTCCATTTTGGACCTCCTTGCCAAGCAATAGCGTATACTTATTATAGCATCTTTAGACACTTTTTGACTTTTTTTGCAAAATTTTGTATTAGAGTTAGCTAAAACTAACATTATCTGTTATAATAGTCTTGTCAAAAGAAAGGAAGGTCATCATGACGCTAGATAATTGGCCCTTAAACAAAGAAGCAACCATCGTAGCGGTTGGTGGCGAAGGTGCACTGCGTTGTCGCCTTTTAGACATGGGAATCATTCCCCAGTCCAAGGTCATCATTCGTAAAGTAGCGCCTATGGGAGATCCCATTGAAATTAGAATACGTGGTTATGAGCTAACCTTGCGTCTGGAAGACGCCAAAAAAATTACTGTTTGTGAAAGTGAGAAAAAGCAATGATTTTTGCTCTTGTGGGAAACCAAAACAGTGGTAAAACAACTTTCTTTAACTGCTTAACAGGCTCCAATCAGCATGTAGGCAATTTTCCCGGTGTTACCGTTGACCAAAAAATAGGCAAAATAAGAAATGTGGACGATGCCTCCGTTGTTGATTTACCAGGCATCTACTCTATCAGGCCTTATACAGAAGAAGAAATCGTAACTCGTGATTTCATTCTTAAGCAAAAACCGGATGGCATCATTAATATTGTAGATGCCACTAATATTGAGCGCAATCTTTATCTTACTCTCCAGCTTTTGGAAATGCATATTCCCATGGTTATCGCCTTGAATATGATGGACGAAGTAAGAAACAACGGTGGTACCATTAACACTACTAAGATGGCTGAGCTCTTAGGTGTGCCAGTTATTCCCATCAGTGCCGTAAAGGATGAAGGCACTCAGGATGTGGTAGAGACGGCCATGCACGTTGCCGAGGATAAGATTTATCCCGAAGTCTACGACTTCTGTCCTAGCGGTCCTGTGCACCGTTGCGTTCACGCTGTAACCCATAATATTGAAGACCATGCGCAACGTATTGGCGTGTTCCCTAGGTTCTGTGCCACCAAGCTTATTGAGGGTGACTCTGCTTTGGCCAAGGTTTTAAAGTTGGACCAAAACGAATTGGAACTGATTGAACATAGTATTGTAGAAATGGAAACAGAACGTGGTCTGGATCGTAATGCTGCCTTAGCAGACATGCGCTATAATTTCATCGACCAAGTCTGTGCTGAAACAGTAGTAAAGTGTCAGGAAAGCAAGGAACATATCCGTAGCACCAAGATAGATAATGTGCTTACCAATAAATATTTAGCACTGCCTTTATTCGTCTTAATCATGTGCACCACTTTCTATTTAACCTTCGGTGTCATCGGCGCAGCCTTAAGTGATGTGTTAGCTGCCGCCATAGAAGACTTAACGCAATTCGTTTCCGTTGGTTTAACCAATTATGGCTTAAACCCTGTTGTCCATAGTCTGATAATTGACGGTGTCTTTGCCGGCGTAGGAAGTATCCTAAGCTTTTTGCCCATTATCGTAGTGCTGTTCTTCTTCCTCTCAGTTTTGGAAGATACAGGCTATATGGCCAGAGTTGCTTTCGTCATGGACAAGCTCTTAAGAAAAATTGGTTTGTCCGGCCGTAGTATTGTACCAATGCTAGTAGGTTTTGGCTGTTCCGTACCGGCTGTCATGGCTTGTCGCACCTTAGCCTCAGAAAGAGATCGCCGCATGACCATCATGCTGGTGCCTTTCATGAGCTGCAGTGCCAAGATTCCTATTTATGCTATTTTCTCCGCAGCCTTCTTCCCTAAATATGCACCTTTGGTCATGACTGCCCTATACTTCACCGGTATTATCGTAGGTATCTTGGTTGCTTTAGTTTTAAAGTCAACTATTTTCAAAGGCAAACCTGTTCCCTTCGTCATGGAATTACCCAATTATCGTATGCCCTCTGTAAAAACAGTAGCCATGCTGATTTGGGAAAAGGCCAGAGACTTTTTGGAAAGAGCCTTCACTGTTATTTTCTTAGCTACCATCATCATTTGGTTCTTGCAAACCTTTGATGTAAGATTAAATGTAGTTACTGATACCAGCAATAGCTTACTGGCTCTGATTGGTAAAGTCATCGTACCGATTTTCGCTCCCTTGGGTTTTGGTTCCTGGCCTATTGCCACTTCCTTAATCGCCGGTTTTACGGCTAAGGAAGCTGTTATCAGCACCTTAGGCGTACTTACCAAAACAGGTACCGGTGAGCTAGCCAACGCTTTAGGCACTATGTTTACTCCTTTAAGTGCGGTAAGCTTTTTGGTTTTCACCTTGCTTTACACCCCTTGTGTAGCAACTATTGCCGTAGTAAAGAAAGAATTGCACTCTAAGCTTAAGGCCTTTGGCATGGTGTTATTCCAGTGCTTCATTGCTTGGTTATTGTCTTTTATTGCTTATCAGATTGGTGGTCTGCTTTTCTAGCCAAACAAAAAAAGCTTTCGGAAATATTTTCCGAAAGCTTTTTTTATTTTAGTTGTCCGAAGCGTTCTTGAAATGCTCCTGCCGGCATGTTCGCATAAGTTTGCACATATTGCTTAAACAATTTGTTCTCATTTTCACTTAACACCATACCCATGTAAACACGGGGAATGGTATAACAGGTATCAAACCCTGCTGTTGGTCCATCGCTAATAGAAAAAGCAGCCTCATACCCTGATGCCCAAGTTTCGGCAATAACCTGCGGATTGGAATGGCCAAAGGGATATGCCAGAGCTAAACAAGGTTTACCGGTAAGCTTTTCCAGATACTTTTTAGAATCTATAAGCTCTTTTTTCAACTGCCCATTCTTTAACGTAGTTAAATCAGGATGTGAAATGGTATGGGCCTCTAGAGAAAAAAGAGGATTTGCCGCCATAGCTTTGACTTCCGTGCTGGTTAGATAAGGATAGCCCTCTAGCTTTGTGTCGATACCATTTTTAAAAATGAAGAAGGTGGCTTTCATGTTGTGCTTAATGAGCTCGGGCACAGCTTGGGTATACACTCCTTCGTAACCATCGTCGAAAGTTAGCAATATGGTCTTGGCAGGAAAGGGTTTGCCTTTATCTAAAATATCCAGATACTCAGCCATGGACAAGGTTTGGTAATGCTCCGCTTCAAGCCAAGCCAGCTGCTTGGCAAAATCTGCTGTTGTTACATCAAAGCCATTAAGAGGCTTTACTTTTATATCATGATACATCAGCACAGGTGCATAGTACTTACGTGCCCTTGCCGCTGCCTGCCGGTTGGGTAAACAAGCTACTATAGTCAAAAGTAAAAAAATCACCATAAACCAATTATTTTTCTTCAACAACACTTGCATCTCCTTTTTTGCTGAACCACTGGGGACGGTACTAAATGGTACAACAAGTTGTACCATTTAGTACTGCACTGCTTCAAGATATTGGACACTGGCACCATAAGTCGGATACAATATCTAAAAGGAGTGATTCACCATGCCTCACATTTATTCTACTGAGTTTAAGCTTCACGTCGTTAAAACATATCTCATCTCGCCCTACGGCATCAGAAGAACTGCCAGGGAATTCGGTCTGCCTTCCAAGAACTACGTAACCAAGTGGATTCAGGAACTGAAAAAAGAAGGCCTTTTGTCTCAGGAAGATCTAGCCAAGGTAAAGGCAAAGTCTTCCATCAAGCCGGATTCTCCCATACAGAGCACAGCCGGTATGACACCGCTGGAGAAACAGCTCTCTGAGGAAGTCCTGAGGCTACAGGCCGAAAACGATTTCCTAAAAAAATTGGACGCTCTGGAAAAGGAAAGCCAGCGAAAGAAGTAGTTTACCGTGCCATTTCAGAGCTCAGCACCAAGTACACGGTAAAACTGCTCTGTTCCATAGCCAAAGTCAGCAGGAGCTCCTTCTACAGATGGCTGCACCAAAAGCCATCCTCGTTTTCTGAAACGGTCGAGGTTGTCAGACACATCCAGAGGAGCATAGGCCTTAACCTTGGCTACAGAACCATGCGCAACTATTTGCGCCGTTATTTAAACATCAGCATCAGCTACAACAGGCTGCGCCTTTTGATGCAGGGCAGCAACCTGCAGTCTTCTGTCCACAGGAAACGCAGGAAAAACTGCCTCGTAAGGGCAAAGGAAGCCGCAGTGGCCCCCAATTTGCTGAACAGGGAATTCTCTGCTGCCGCGCCCAACATGAAGTATGTCACTGACATAACATACGTTCCGATACGGGGCGCCATGGCTTACCTTTCGGTAATAATGGACTTGTACAACCGGGAAATAGTAGCCCACAAGATCAGCACGCTCGGCGATGCCTCACTGTCCGTTGACGTAGTAAAAGCACTCCGAAAGAAAAGGGATTTGCATGGCGCACTGTTGGCACAGCGACCAGGGCGTACATTACACCAACAAGGCATATACAGAAACATTAAGAAAAAATGGCATTGTGGCCAGCATGTCAAGAAAAGGCAACTGTTGGGACAACGCCATTATTGAGAACTTCTTCGGGAACTACAAAAACGAGTGGCTGAAGCCACGCCGCAAGTCTATCCACAGTCTGGAAGACGTGATAGATGTAACGGAAGCCTATCTGGAATATTACAACAAATACCGCTTACAGAAGCGGCTTGGCAATTATCCACCAGTATAATACCGTTTAGAAAATTTTAAAAACTGACGAAAACACCATTAGGGACAGTGTCGCATTTTTTGAAGCAGCGCATACCGGTCTGCTTGCCAACAGAAACTTTACTGCTTCCTGAAGCATTTATATTACAATTGGAAACAGTAGCAACGTTAAGAGTACCTTTGTCCGTAACTACCATATACCCACCGATAGTTTCGGAAACCTGTACAGAACCGCCACTATTTAAAATCGTACCTTCTCCTTCATGAGTAACTGATACTGAAACACCACTATAAACATTAAGAGTACCCCTGTAGCCAATATTTTCGATCTTGAGCAACGCCACCATAAACATTAATCGTGCCAGAGTTATATACCTCTGCCTTTAGATCAGTGCCGCCACCATAAACGTTCTGTATGGCTCCTTCTGCATATACACTAACACCAATTGCTGTACCACCACTATTAACATTTTGCGTACCGCTATCGCATATAAAAACGCTAACAGCTGTACCACCATTGTTAATATCTTGTGTATTGCCACCCCATCCTAAAAAACCCCTGCTAACAGTTTCACCGGAAACATAGTTAGTAGTACCACCGGCGCCAACCACCGAGGGTAAAAGCTTCCGCCTTGCCAAACAAGGTATCATCCACTGCACTCATAGCCGCATAGGCCAGGCTTTGCAAGTTAGCACAGGAATATGGCTTGCGGTCTGCATTAGCTGACATACGCATAGCCACAGGCTTACCTTTCAGATCTGTAGCAGGCATTTGTTGCCCCAACAATTGATTAGGTTGCGTATATAACAAGCCTACCGGAGCTATGGTATTGGCACCATTAACCAACGCCATACCAAAAGCCAACCTCTTCTCTAATCTTTCCCGTGCCTTGTTTTTCATGATTTTCTCCCCTAATAATTATTTATTAGAAAAATAATGTAAGCAATTAATATATATTATTAATTATAGCACAAATATAATTAATGCCAAATAAACATATTGGGAGGCGTCTCCATTTTTGCTCACTTAAACTAGATAACAAGTCTTTATCCCCCCAACGAAATATTTAATCGGCTTAAATGAGATAATAAAGATGTTAATTTAACCACAAAAGGGGGATTTTTATAATGAAAAAGACTTTAGTTTTTGCAATGGCAATGGCCTTGGGCGTTTCTGCAACTGCCTTCGCAGCCAATCCATTCTCTGATTTGCCAGCCGGACACTGGGCATATGCTTCCGTAGCAAAACTCGCTGCTGCCGGCATTGTTGATGGTTATCCTGATGGAAGCTTTAAAGGCGACCGTACCATGACTCGTTATGAGATGGCACAAATCGTTGCAAAGGCTTTGGCAAAAGGCGCTATCGGTGCTGATGACAAATTAGTTGGCGAATTCGCTGACGAATTGGACAACCTGGGCGTTCGCGTTGCTAAACTAGAAAAGAAATCTGACAATGTAAAGATTGCCGGCTATGTTCGTGCCAGCTACAACAGCGTTAAACAAGAAGATGTTAAGAGCTCCAGCTCTCAAATTCGTTCTCGTTTGTTCTTAAACGGCGCCATCAACGACAACTGGACCTACACCGGTATGCTACAAAATGATCAGGCTTTAAATGACAACAATGGTAATAGCACCACTCGTTTCCAACGTGCTTTCTTAACCGGTAAGTATGGCAACTTCAAGGCTACTCTTGGTCGTCAACAATCAGACCTGGTAGATGGCAATGTTTATTCCGACCGTGTTGATGCTGCTAAATTGGAATATGGCGATAAGATCAAATTCACAGGTGCTGTAGGCAAGATGGCTAATAGAGATGGTGCCTTTGATTCTCAAGTAAAAACTACTGTCACAGAAGATAATTATGATGGCTATTCTGATGCCGGCAGATATTGGAGAGTAGGCTTGGATGGCAAGCTTGGTAAAAACTTCAACCTGGGCTTTGACTACATCAGAATTAGTGATGCTTGGTGCAAGAGCGCCAGCTATACTCCTGATATGACCTTAAAGGCTTTCAAGGCTATGTACACCGCTGATCAATGGAAGTTGGGTGCTGACTACATTCTTGGTGACGGACATTGTGCTGATCAATTAAGCGGTGGCAAGAATGGTTATGTTATTATGTTAGGTGTTGGCAATGCTAAAGCTAGCAAGGTTGGTTCTGTCGGCTTCTGGGCTAACTACTACAACCAACCTGCTGCATCTTACATCAATAATACCTTTAACGCTAACTACAGCAAAGCTAATGGCTACAAGGGATATGGCGTTGGCGTAGATTACACTGTAGCAAAGAACATGGTTGCCGGTATTCAGTACTTTGATTTGAAGGATAAAAATGATAATAACAAAGACTTCAAGAGAAAAACTCTTTGGTCTCAACTAATCATTACCTTCTAATTTTACAGGCACGGAAAAGGCACTCTCTAAAGAGAGTGCCTTTTTTGCCAAGGAAAACAATCACTATTTACGATAATACTGTCACTAAATACGAAAATTACAATAGATAAAACATGAGATAATATTAGTGAACAAAGCCACACTATTGGGGGATATTTCATGAAAGACAGCAAATTAATTGCAGACCGTTTTAATCGGTTAGGCGCAAAAATTACTTATTATAGGCGCATCCGGCAAATCAGGCAAATTGACCTGGCGTACAATGTAGGAATAAGCGAGCAATATCTTTCCAGAGTAGAAAGAGGTCGTCAGCCTACCGGTCTTACCCTGCTAATATTATTCAGACTGTCTGACGAGCTGGGCGTTAGTATAGAAGATTTTTTTAAAGATTAAATGAGACAAAGGGACGCGTCCCTTTGTCTCATTTTTTTATATGTTTATAGGTCAATACGTTTTCCTTGGGCAGCAGACAAATAAGCCGCATAAATTATTTTCGTGCTTTCGTAGCCAATTTCAAAACCGGCCTGAGGTTTGCGCCCTGTCTCTGCACATTCTATAAAGTCCTGCAGCTCACCTACATAACCCCTCATAAAGATTTCTTCCAGAAAAACATCCTGCCAGCCGGCATTAGTTTCTACCTTTTCTGTCAAATACAGGCCTTGGGCAGCCTCTGCCGAGGGATGGTAAACCTTCATAGCATCATTAGGAGAAATATTACACATATGTACACTACTTGGCGTATAGACCTCCACACAGTTCCTGGACCCACCTACAACCATGTCGCAAGCAATAATATTAGCCTTGGTACCATCACCAAAGGTAATTATCACATTGGCACAATCCTCTACATCCTTAGGACGAGCCTCAATATACTTAAGCTCTTCTTCAGGCAGTTGAGCAATGGTAGTTGCCCATATCACCAATGACAGATGCAACCTTAAACTGCTCTCCCCGCGCCCTATTTTCCACCATTTTTAAATATAGTACTGCTGATAACGGATGACAGCCTTGGCGAATAAGGGCACCACCGCCGGTATATTTCCAATTAGCTGCATGGAAAGCATGAGAACCACTATGAGCTTCCTCTGCTTTAAGCAACAAAATCTTACTCTTGGTTTTCTCCAGCATTTCTTTACTTTTTACTACACTTGGTGCATAAACATAGTTTTCGGCATAGAATAGCTGCTTATCACATTTCTGCAGGAATTCCTTAAAATCATCCATTTGTTGGATTACCTCATCCAACATCTTCTGCCGATCTCCTGTTTTACCTACCTCGACGGCCTTCTCGTCTCCAAAATATCCCGTTAAAGGTTTTTCGAGAATAACATGCTTACCTGCCGACAGAACCTGACGAGCCATGGGTATATGTAAAAACGGCGGTGTGCAAAACATCTATGATATCCAAGGTAGGATCAGCCAACATTTCTTCCATAGACTTATATATTTTCTTAAAGCCATATTTGTCTGCAAATTGCTTAGTACCAGCTTCGTGCTTGGAATAAAGTCCGGCTTAAAATCACTTCATATCCATATATTTTCTGATAAGCCCTGCAATGCAGATCAGCAATAAACCCCTTCCCTACCATACCAATTCTGATGCTCTTCACTTATACCGCCTCCTTAGCACATTTTGTTATGTCCTAGCAAAGTTTGTTAGTTATCCTCATCCGTAATACTTCTGATAATACGGCAAGGATTACCTAATGCTACCACATTATCCGGAATATCTTTAACAACAATACTGCCACTGCCAATTACCACATTATTGCCAATGGAAACTCC
>Ga0268359_10755_pt1 | contig 32104 bp, 32 predicted proteins | sample BioMet11_FD_194416 | JGI IMG/M metagenome (GOLD analysis project Ga0268359, IMG submission 194416) | Sewage microbial communities from Oakland, California, United States - Biofuel 11 (PacBio Assembly) | ecosystem: Engineered > Wastewater > Sewage > Unclassified | place: USA: California | collected...
TTACTCGCCACGGGTGACCATCTCTGCCGCCGGCAGGCCAATGTCGAGCTCGCGTCCACCTGTCTCGACGTGCTCGCGCGTGCTGGCCACTCCATGTCCGAGGTCGTCGCCGTCCTCGTGGGACGTGGTCCCGGATCCTTTACGGGCGTGCGCATCGGCATTGCCACGGCAAAGGGTCTCGCATGTGGCTTGGGATGCATGCTCCATGCCACGTCCACCCTTGACGCGGTCGCCTGGGAGGCATGGAAGGCAGGGGCGCGCGGACTTCTCGGGGTGGTGGGCGACGCCATGCGCGGCGAGGTCTACCCGGGCATCTACCAGGTGAGCGATGCTGGTCCCGTGCGTACCTTCGTCGTCGAGGACCGGGTCCAAGGTGGATGCGTGCATCGAGGCGTGGGCCTCTCGCCAGGACGCGCGCGAGATGATTCTTACGGGAGACGGCCTCAAGAAGTACCGTGACCGCTTCGAGGCGGCGGGCTTTTCCCTCTACGTCGAACCGACGCGCTGGTATCCCACGGGGGAGGGGCTGCTTCGCGCCGCCGCATCGCCGTCGCGCTACGACGCCCACGAGACCGGCGACCCGGCGTTGGTGCTGCCCGTCTACACGCGCCTCTCCGACGCCGAGGAGAACGAACGCAAGCGCCTTGGCCTTGTCACGCCCGCAAGTCTCGAGGTCACGGGCGTGGACGAGGCCCTCGCCGACCGTCATCTCCAGCTGCGACCCATGAGCATGAACGACCTCGACACCGTGGTCGCCCTCGAGTCGGCGGCCTACGAGGGCACGACGCACACGCCTTGGGGCAGGAAGCTCTTGACCAGGAGCTGGCCCAGCCCGATCGCTCCTGGTGGGTCGCACACGACCTCGGGCGGATTGTCGGCTTTGCCGGCGGCCAGATGGCAGGTGACGACTTCGAGATTTCCGATGTGGTCGTGGGCGCGGACCATCGCCGCAGAGGCATCGCCGCGCGTCTCGTCTCGCGCATCTGCTATGACGCCCACGTGCTCAATGCCCGGACGGCCTCGCTCGAGGTGGGCGTGGACAACGACGCGGGCCGTGCCACCTATGCCTCGCTCGGTTTTGCCGAGGTCGGCAGGCGTTCGGGCTACTACGGGGAGGGCCACGACGCCCTCATCCTCAAGGTTGCCCTGCCGCTTGAGGCGGATGCCGAGCACGCGCTCGACCATGTGGAGCCTGCTGCCTCCATTCGTCCTTGGCCCATCACTGCGGGGTCGCGCACCGCCGCCTGCCGACAGGCCCTTGCCGACGCCGGCCCGCTCGTGCTTTCCATCGAGTCGTCCTGCGACGAGACGGCCATGGCCATCACCGACGCCCACGGCGCGGTATGCGCCAGCGTCGTCGCTACGTCCATTGACTTTCACGCGCGCTTTGGCGGTGTTGTGCCCGAGATCGCCAGCAGGAAGCACGTGGAGGCGATCGTGGGCGTCTTCGAGGAGACGCTCGCCAAGGCGGGCGAGCACTTTGGTTGCGACACGCTTGTCGCCTCCGACCTCGCCGCCGTGGGCGTGACCGCAGGACCTGGTCTCGTGGGTGCGCTCGTGGTGGGAGTTGCCTTTGCCAAGGGTCTCTGTGCCGCCACTGACCTGCCCCTCGTTCCCGTTCATCACCTCGAGGGACACCTTCTCGCAAATCTCTTCGAGACCCCCGACCTCGAGCCGCCCTTCGTGGCGAGCCTGGTCTCGGGTGGCAACACCATGCTCGTGCATGTTCGTGCCTGGGGTGACTACGAGATCTTGGGTACTACCATCGATGACGCGGTGGGGGAGGCCTTCGACAAGGTCTCCAAGGCGCTCGGGCTGGGCTATCCCGGCGGACCCGTGATCTCGAGGCTGGCCGCCCAGGGCAACCCCCGTGCCATCCACTTCCCCCGTGCGATGCTGCACAGCGGCGACTATTCCTTCAGTCTCTCCGGCCTCAAGACTGCGGTCATCACCTACATCGAGGGCGAGAACCGCGCGGGCAGGTCCATCAACCTGGCTGACCTTGCGGCGAGCTTCGAGGCGGCGGTCATCGACGTGCAGGTGGCCAAGGCGGTCACGGCCGTGGAGCAGACGGGCGTCTCCGACTTCTGCGTGGGCGGTGGCGTCGCCGCAAATCCCGACCTGCGTGCCGCGTACAAGGACACCTTCGGCAAGATGGGTGTTCGCGTGACGGTGCCGCCCATGCGCGCCTGCGGAGACAACGCCGCCATGATCGGGATCGCGGCCCTGCGCAGCTATCGGGCGGGCTTCTTTGCGCCGCTCACGCTTGATGCGCAGCCGAACGCGCCTCTCGGTTCGTGGAGCGTTTCCGATGCCCCCGTATGCCCGAGCTGGGAGAAGTAGCCATGCGGGTAGCTCGGCGGGAGCCTTTCTCGCAGGCGGGAGACGACTTTGGCCCAAGGACTTTGGCACATGGTTTGAAACCTAGTCAAGCGTCCTACCTGCGGAAACGCCGAGAGCCAAAGTCGAAGGAAGGATGCGAGAAAGGAACCTGCAGGTAGATGGCTCGAGGCCAGGAGCCAAAGTCGTTGGGCCAAAGTCGTTTCTCCTGGTGACGAGAATGGCCCCGGTACGGTGCGTCACCTGCCGACGCAGTCCGTCCCGGGGAGAGCGGTCGGTTTCGGATGCTGGCGAGCGGCTCCGACGATGTGTCTATCGTTACCCGCAGGTTTCCTCTTGTCGCCATGCACTGCGATAGCATCCGGCTGCCGCTATCGTGCTTTAGCAAACTGGAGTATCAGGCGCACGAGCGCCGAGGTGTTGGGAGGAAGCAATGGATAGGAACAGCCTTTCTCGTCGTTCTTTCGTCAAGGTGACCAGTGGCATGATCGGTGCGGGTAGCGTGCTCGCATTGGCTGGCTGCGGCCCCGCCGCTCAGAGCTCCGACAATGGCTCGTCATCCTCGACGAGTACGTCCGGATCATCCTCGGCCGTGCTCGGTGATGGGACCACCCTTCGAGTTGGCATGGAGGCTGCCTACGCTCCCTACAACTGGCAGGCGTCCGAGGAGGCCGACACCACCATTCCCATCGAGAACGTCGACGGGAGCTATGCCGACGGCTATGACGTCCAGGTTGCCAAGAAGATCGCTGACGGTCTGGGCATGGATCCCCGTTGCCGTCAAGATGAGCTTCAGCGGTCTCGTCGACTGCCCTCACCGCCGGTCAGATCGACATCATCTGCGCAGGCATGTCCTACACCGCCGAGCGCGCCCAGTCCATCGACTTCTCCGACTCCTATCTTGACGACGGCATCTCGCTCATCGTCAAGAAGGATTCCACATATGCTGCCGCTACGTCGATCGCGGACTTTGCCGGCACCTCGGTCCTCGGCCAGAAGGACACCTTCTACGACGACGTCATCGATCAGATTCCCAACGTCAACCACATGACGCCCGTCGCGACGATTCCAAACGTGGTCGAGAACATCGAGCAGGGGACCTGCGACGCCATCACGTTCTCGTCGCTCAGCGTGCCCTACCTGCTCGAGGACTACCCCGATCTCGTGGAGGTCAAGTTCGCCGACGGCAAGGGGTTCACTGACGCCACGAATCCCCGACAACGCGGGCATCGCCAAGGGTCAGGACGCGGTTCCTCGAGAAGATCAACCAGATCATCGGCGGCATCTCGGATGACGAGCGCGCCAAGATCTGGAACGACTGCTCAAACCGCCAGCCGTCTTAGGTGGACGAGCGCAAGACGAGAGAGGACACTATGGCAGAGGTGCTTGACGAGTCGCGCCATCCCGTGCGGCGAGGAAGGCTTGCGGAGTTCGTCCACGCCGACCACAGGTACGTCCTGTTGGGCACAAGCGTCGTCGCGCTGCTCGGCATGCTGCTCTCGAGCCAGTCCACGTTCCTCATGGAGCTTTCTCGCGCATGCGTTTGCGATTGAGTTCGCGATGTACTACGTGCTTGTCGCATGGCTTCTCGTGGCAGCGGTGGCACTTGTGACCAAGATCGTCAGCCGCGATCGTTATGAGGCGACCTCGCCCTTCGCGAAGCCGGTCGTGCGGCGCGTCGTGCGCCATGTCTCCTATGTCGTCTGGGGGATCGTGCTCGTTCTCGTTGTCGATCGCGTGGTGTTGGGCATCGCCGCCACATGGGAAATGGCGACGACGGCCTCATCGCGTCCGACCGATTCCTTCGCGAGCGCGCTCTACATGCTCTGGCAGGGCCGCCAGATATTCTTGACGGGCATCGCCACCACCATCGAACTGGCCGTCTTTGGTACGATCATCGCCTTCTTCCTCGCGCTTCTCCTCGTGTTCCTGCGCATCCAGAAGGTCGATCGTCCCGACAACGACCTCGTTCGCTTTCTCAAGGTCGTGGGTTCCGACTTTGCCAAGGTCTACAGCACGGTCGTCCGCGGGACGCCGATGATGGTCCAGGCGGGCATCATATACTTCGGCGGCTTTGGCATCATGCGCGGCACGGGTCTCTCCACCACGGAGATCAACGGCATCTGGTCGACCTTCGCTGCCGGCCTGGTCACGATCTCGCTCAACTCCACCGCGTACATGATGGAGGTCCTCCGTGGCGGCATCGAGTCGGTCGACGGTGGTCAGACCGAGGCGGCACGATCGCTCGGTCCTCTCCCAGTGGCAGGCGATGAGCAAGGTCGTCTTTCCCCAGGGTATCAAGTACTGCCATTCCCGGGCTTTCGAACGAGCTCGTCATCAACATCAAGGACTCGTCGGTCCTCTCGGTCATCGGCGTCTTCGACCTGATGTTCGCGACCACGACCGTTGCCGGCATCTACTATCGCCAGACCGAGAGCTACATGATCGCAGCCGTCTGCTACCTCAGTCCTCACCATGGTCGCGACGAAGCTGCTCTCAAGGTTTGCGAGACGCTTCGACGTCAAGGCGGGACCCGTCCTGGGTACGTCGGACACGCGCATCAAAGACGGAGGGAAGGCGTAGGACATGGCAGTCGAGAAGAGCTTCCGCCGATTCCCGTTATCCGCATCGAGGGCCTGCGCAAGTCGTTCGGGGACCACGTCGTCCTGCGCGACATCGACTTCGAGGTCATGTCCGGGGAGGTCGTGACCATCATCGGCGCCTCGGGCTTCCGGCAAGTCGACGCTCCTGCGCTGCATCAACCTCCTCGAGACGCCTGACGCGGGCCACGTGTGGTTTCACGGTGACGACCTCGCCGCCGAGCACTGTCGACGTCAACCGCCTCCGCGAGAAGATCGGCATGGTCTTCCAGGGGTTCAACCTGTTCAACAACATGAACGTGGTGGACAACTGCACCCTCGCCCCCGTGACCCTCAAGAGGATGTCGAAGGCAGAGGCCGAGAGGGTCGCGCTCGAGCATCTCGACTCGGTGGGGCTCTCCGATTTCACCCATGCCGACGTGGGCACGCTCTCCGGCGGGCAGAAGCAGCGCGTTGCCATCGCGCGCGCCCTCTGCATGCAACCCGACCTCATGCTGTTCGACGAGCCGACCTCCGCCCTCGACCCCGAGATCGTGGGAGAGGTCCTCGAGGTCATGCGTACGCTCGCCGCCGAGGGCATGACGATGGTGGTCGTGACGCACGAGATGGCCTTCGCGAGAAACGTCTCCGACGAGGTCGTCTTCATGGATCAGGGCGTCATTGCCGAGAAGGGCTCGCCCGAGAAGATGTTCACGGCACCCGAGAAGCCGCGCACCCGCGAGTTTCTCGCCCGCTACCTGGGATAGCATCCGAGGAGAGGGCTCGGCAAGCCCGCCGTGTTCCCGTCGCTCGCCGTGCTACGATTGCCCCATCACAGCGCGTACGCGAGGAGGCTCCCATGCAGGACGGATTCGTTTCGGTCGCAGCAATGACGCCCGAGGTCCGCGTGGCCGACGTCACCTTCAACGTCGAGTCGATCATCGGTAGGGTCGACGAGGCCTGCGTCGAGCACGGTGCCAAGGTCGTCGTCCTGCCGGAGCTCTGCGTCACGGGCTACACCTGCGAGGACCTCTTCTGGCAGGATGCCCTTCTCGACGCCGCCGAGGCGGGCATCGCCGAGATCGCCGCCCGCACGGCCGAGTATGACGCACTCGTCATCCTGGGGGCCCCCGTTCGCGCAAACGCCAAGCTCTACAATTGTGCCTATCGCCATCTCGTCCGGTACCGTTCTCGGCGTGGTCCCCAAGCGCAACATCCCCACCTACAACGAGTTCTACGAGAGCCGGCACTTTGCGCCTGGTCCTACCGATACGTCCATGATCGACGTGGCCGGTCAGCTTGACGTACCGTTTGGCACCCATCAGCTCTTCTCGTGCGATGACATGCCCTCCTCTGTCGTGGCGGCGGAGATCTGCGAGGACCTCTGGGTTCCCAGCCCGCCGTCGATCGGGACATGCCCAGGCAGGGGGCGACGCTCGTCTGCAACCTCTCCGCCTCCAATGCCATCGTCGGCAAGTCCGACTACAGGCGCTCGCTCGTCACGGGGCAAAGCGCCCGTCTCGTCTGCGCATACGTCTATGCGAGCGCTGGCTGGGGCGAGTCGACGCAGGACCTCGTCTTCGCCGGTCATGACATGGTGGCCGAGAACGGCCGCCTGCTTGCGGAGGGCAGACCCTTCGGCGGCGGCACGGCCATTTCCGAGATAGACCTGCAGCTCATCTGCGCCGAGCGTCGCCGCATGTCCACCTTTCGCTGTGCATCGGCACCCGAGAGCGCGGGCTATGCCGTGACGCGGTTCTCACTGGGCATCCATGAGACCCGTCTCACGCGCTACGTCGACCCGCACCCCTTCGTGCCCGGTGATCCCGCACGGCGAGCCGAGCGCTGCGAGGATGTCTTCTCCATCCAGGCATACGGTCTGGCCAAGCGCCTGGTACATACGCACTCCCTGCATGCTGTGGTCGGCGTCTCGGGTGGGCTTGACTCCACGCTCGCCCTTCTCGTCGCCGTACGTGCCTTCGACCTCGCGAACCTTGACCGTACGGGCATCATCGCGGTGACCATGCCGGGCTTTGGTACCACGGACCGCACGCACGATAACGCCACGGCACTCTCCGACGCTCTCGGGGTCGATTTGCGCGAGGTCAACATCTCCGATGCGGTGCGTCAGCACTTCGCGGACATCGGGCATGACGAGGAGGTCCGCGACGTCACCTACGAGAACAGCCAGGCCGCGGAGCGCACGCAGATTCCTCATGGATGTCGCCAACCAGGAGGGTGGCCTCGTCATAGGTACCGGCGACCTCTCCGAGCTGGCGCTGGGCTGGGCCACCTACAACGGAGACCACATGTCCATGTATGGCGTCAATGCGAGCGTTCCCAAGACCCTCGTGCGCCATCTCGTGCACTACGTGGCCGACACCTGCGGAAACGATGACGAGGCTGCGGTGCTCTACGACGTGCTCGACACGCCCGTCTCGCCCGAGCTCCTTCCAGGCCACGGGCGAGGGAAGGATCAGCCAGAGGACCGAGGACCTCGTGGGTCCATATGAGCTGCATGACTTCTTCCTCTACGAGGTGCTGCGACATGGTTCGAACCCTCGCAAGGTCTACCGCCTTGCCCGTTACGCCTTGGGCGAGAAGTATGACGACGAGACGATCCTTGGATGGCTTAAGGTATTTTACCAGCGCTTCTTTGCTCAGCAGTTCAAGCGCAGCTGTCTTCCCGACGGACCGAAGGTGGGCTCTGCGGCAGTGAGCCCGCGCGGTGACCTGCGCATGCCGTCCGACGCCAGCCCAGCCCTTTGGCTCAAGGAGCTGGAACAGCTGTAGCCCGGGTAAAGACACCTGCTACCATTTCCATGACCCCCTCATCGGTGTGGTGCAGAAAATCTAAGTGCCGAGCGTAAGATTTTTTCTTGTTTGGTGGATTAAGTCCGCCTGTCTGGGTATTATTCACAACGTCAGTTTGAGCGGCGCGCATCGCAGCGCGTCCGCACGGAAGGCGCCCGTTTGTGGCGCATAAAAGGGAGGTTCTTTCACATGACTTTGAAGCCGCTTGGTGACCGCGTTTTGGTGAAGCCTGCACCCAAGGAGGAGAAGACCGCCTCTGGTCTCTACATCTCCAGTGGCGCTCAGGAGAAGCCGCAGCGCGGCGAGGTCATCGCCGTCGGCGAGGGCAAGCGTGATCAGGATGGCAAGCGCATCCCCGTCGATGTCAAGGTCGGCGACCAGGTCTACTACGGCAAGTTCGGTGGCAACGAGGTCAAGGTCGACGGCGACGAATTCCTGCTCCTTCGCTCCGACGACATCTACGCCATCATTGAGGCTTAACTCCCGTTCCATTCGGCTTGGAGGATTACAAAATGGCTAAGGATATTCTTTTCGGCACCGATGCACGCGGCAAGCTCGCCAAGGGCGTAAACACCCTTGCCGACGCCGTCACCACCACGCTTGGCCCCAAGGGCCGCTACGTGGCGCTTCAGCGTTCCTACGGCGCCCCCACCATCACCAACGACGGCGTCTCGGTCGCCAAGGAGATCGAGCTCAAGGACCCGATCGAGAACATGGGCGCCCAGCTGGTGAAGGAGGTCGCCACCAAGACCAACGACACCGTGGGTGATGGCACCACCACCGCAACGCTGCTCGCACAGGTCATCGTCAACGAGGGCCTCCGCAACGTGGCTGCGGGTGCCAACCCCATCGCCATCCGTCGTGGCATCGACAAGGCCGTCGCTGCCGTCGTCGACGAGATGAAGAGCTCCGCGCGTGACGTCTCCGCCAAGAACCAGATCGCCGCAGTCGGCACCATCTCCGCCGGCGACCCCGAGATCGGCAACAAGATCTCCGACGCCATGGAGGTCGTGGGCAAGGACGGCGTCATCACCGTTGACGAGTCCCAGACCTTTGGCATCGACATCGACACTGTCGAGGGCATGCAGTTTGACAAGGGCTACATCTCTCCGTACTTTGCCACCAACAACGAGAGCATGACGGCCGAGCTGCAGGATCCCTACATCCTCATGACCGACCAGAAGGTCTCCAACCTGCAGGACATCCTGCCTGTGCTCGAGGCTGTCTCCAAGCAGGGCTCCAGCCTGCTCATCATTGCCGAGGACGTCGACGGTGAGGGTCTTGCCTCGCTGATCCTCAACAAGCTTCGCGGCACCCTCAACGTGTGCGCCGTCAAGGCTCCCGGCTATGGTGATCGCCGCAAGCGCATGCTCGAGGACATCGCCGTCCTCACCGGCGGACAGGTTGCCATGAAGGAGCTCGGCGTCTCGCTCTCCGACGTCACCGCCGACATGCTCGGTCGTGCCAAGTCCGTCAAGATCACCAAGGACGACACCACGATCGTGGGCGGCTCCGGTGACAAGGATGCCATCAACGAGCGCGTCAACCAGATCAAGGCCGAGATCGAGAACACCACCTCCGACTTCGACAAGGAGAAGCTCCAGGAGCGTCTCGCCAAGCTCTCCGGCGGCGTCGCCGTCATCAAGGTCGGTGCAGCCACCGAGGCCGAGCTCAAGGAGATCAAGCACCGCATCGAGGATGCCCTCCAGGCGACTCGTGCTGCAGTCGAGGAGGGCATCGTCGCCGGCGGCGGCGTCGCGTTCCTGACCGCCTCCTCCGCGCTCGACTCCATTGCGGTCTCCGATGCTGACGAGAAGATCGGTATCGAGATCATCCGCAAGGCTCTCGAGGCACCGGTAAAGACCATCGCCGCCAACGCCGGCTATGAAGGTTCCGTTGTCGTCGAGAAGATCAAGGGTCTGCCGCAGGGCCAGGGCCTCGACTCCGCTTCCGGCAAGTACGGCGACATGATCGAGATGGGCGTCCTCGACCCCGTCAAGGTCACTCGCACCACGCTCCAGAACGCAGCCTCCATCGCGTCTCTCATCCTCATCACCGAGACCACCATCACCGATGAGCCGAAGGACACCTCGATCGAGGACGCCATCTCCAGGGCTGCCGCAGCCGGTGGCCAGGGTGGCGGCGGAATGTACTAAGGCCATCGCCTTGCAGGTGTGACTCGGGCGCCCCCGGATTTGCCTGGCAGATCCGGGGGCGTTTTCCCACTCGTTTGGCAGGACGATTTTGGTGCGGTTGAGGTGGGGCGCGACTGCTTCGCGTCGTGCCGGGTATCTTCTCGGCGTACAATAGCTACTCGCATGCGTGCACAACGGAGGAGGGGACGTGGCCGAGAAGCGCGACATTCTCGATGACCTTATCGACATACAGGCGGACTGGCACAAGATTTCCAATCCGTTCGGCGACATCGCCGATTCTCTTGCCGAGGATCCGTCAAAACGCAAGGTCTTCAACCCGGCCGACTACAAGGAGAAGCCCTGGTGCAACTCCAACCGCTGCCTGCGCACGGCCTCAGAACGCGATGACGTCTGCTCGCGATGCTTTGACGTCTGCCCCACGCATGCCATCACCATCCACAAGAAGAGCGTGAACGTCTCCGATGACCTCTGTCGCAAGTGCGGCCTGTGTGTCGCGGCGTGCCCGACGGAGGCGTTCCTCACGCGCAAGCACACGTCGCGCAGCGTCTACGACCAGATTGCTCGAGCCGCGTCCTCCTACGAGGAGTGCTACGTCACCTGCACGCGCGCGATCAAGCGTCTGCCCAAGGGCAACGAGATAGTGCTTCCCTGTGTCGGGCTGATCTCGAAGGAGCTGTGGTTCTCGCTGCTTGCCGACTACGTCAACATCAACGTGTATCTGCCCGTGGGCATCTGCGACAAGTGCCGCACCATCACGGGCGAGGATGCCTACGTGGATGCCATCGGTACGGCGGAGGAGTGGTCCGCGGCATCAGTGGGTCTCGAGGTGGAGAACGGCAAGCTCACGCACGAGCTCACGCGCGAGTACAAGCGCAGCCAGTTCGTGAGCAGTGCCATCAAGAGCACCGAGCGTCTTCTCTCGCGCACGAACCCCGCGCTTGCCGGCGCGCAGGCCGTGGCAAAGAAGATCTCCGACCACAGCAAGCGCCTCGACACCCTTCAGAAGCAGCTCGAGAATGCCGTGGGCCTCAAGACGTCCAACAATCGCACGCGCCTTCTCACGCAGGACCGCAAGCTCATGATGGGCGCTCTCCAGCATGCACCCGAACTCGCCAAGAACATCGACCTCAAGGCCCCTGTCGTTGACTCGTCGCTTTGCTCGATGTGTGGTGACTGCGCCAACGCCTGTCCTACGCATGCCATAGACATCGACAAGGACGGCAACGTCACCGTGCAGAACCCGTACTGCGTCAACTGCGGCGCATGCGTGACGGTCTGTCCCGACGACGCCCTCACGATGGAGACGTTCGATGCTTCCGAACTCGTCATTCCCGACAAGGATGCCGAGGAGATCGCGCGCCAGAAGGCCAAGGCCAAGTCCGAGGCGCAGAAGTACCTCGAGACCGGCAAGAAGCAGCTCAACAAGGTCGGAGATGCGCTCGAGCGCATGGGCGACGATAGCAAGTCAGAGTAACAAAGGAGACGTCACGTGTCACTGTCCATCGGCATCGTCGGTCTGCCCAACGTTGGCAAGTCCACGCTGTTCACCGCGCTCACGCGCAAGGGCGGCCTTGCCGCCAACTATCCCTTCGCCACCATCGATCCCAATGTGGGCATCGTCGACGTGCCCGACGAGCGGCTCCAGAAGCTCGCCGAGATGGTCGACCCCGCGAGGATCGTTCCTGCGACGGTGGAGTTCGTTGACATCGCCGGCCTTGTGAAGGGTGCCAGCGAGGGCGAGGGTCTCGGCAACCAGTTCCTCGCCAACATCCGCAACTGCGATGCCATCTGCGAGGTCATCCGCTACTTCAAGGATCCCGACGTCATTCACGTCGACGGTCGTGTCGACCCCGTCGCCGATGCCGATACCATCCAGACGGAGCTCGTGCTCGCCGACCTCGGCTCGCTTGACCGTTCCATTCCCAAGCTGGAGAAGGACGCCAAGCGCGACAAGGACCTAGTCCCTCGTCTGGCCATCGCGCGGCGCCTGCAGGGGTGGCTCAACGAGGGCAATCGTGCGGCCGACCTTGATATGACCGATGACGAGCGTGCCGCAGCGCGCGACCTGTTCCTCCTCACCATGAAGCCGGTTCTCTACGTGGCCAACTGTGACGAGGACCAGCTCGCCGACAAGCCCCTCATCAACGGGCAGGAGGCCATTCCCATCTGCGCCGAGGTCGAGGCGGAACTCGCCGATCTGGAGCCCGACGAGGGGGCCGAGTACCTCGAGTCCATGGGTCTCGAGCACTCTGGCCTCGAGACGCTTGCGCAGGCGGCGTACAGGCTTCTCGGCCTGCAGAGCTTCTTCACCGCAGGTCCCAAGGAGGTGCGCGCCTGGACGGTCCGCATCGGTGCCAAGGCTCCCGAGGCGGCAGGCGTCATTCACTCGGACTTCGAGCGTGGCTTCATCAAGGCCGAGACGATCGGCTACGAAGATTACGTCTCGCTTGGTGGCGAGACGGGTGCGCGTGAGGCTGGCAGGCTTCGCATGGAGGGCAAGGACTACGTCGTGCAGGACGGCGACGTGATGGTCTTCCGCTTCAACGTATAGGTCAGGCGCACCGTCACGGCAGCTTGCAAAGAAGAAGGGACCACTGGTCAGCTAGGCCAGGGGTCCCTTCCATCAGATGCCGTCCGCCAGAGCTAGCCGGCGCCGTCCTCTCCGAGAACCACCACCACGTCATACTTCTCCGAGTAGGTGCCGCTGTTCTTAGAGACGACCGAGCTGTCAAGTCCGAGGGTGTCCGCCACGCCGAGTGCCTCCGCAGCCTTCGTGCTGTCACCGTTGTAGTAGATCGCCGTGGTGCTGCTCTTGCTGTCCGCGTTGCCGGCGGTTGCCGTGAAGCCTGCCTTATTGAGGGCGTTTGCCTTGGTCAGGGCGAGACCCGAGGTACTGGTGCCGTTGAGTACGAGGACCGAACCCGAGTAGGTGGCATCAAGCGTCGTGAGGTCGGTATCGCTCGAGCCAGAGCCGATCGATCCGGCGACGCCAGCGGTGAAGTCCTGGCTGGCATCCGAGTAGGGCGTCTCGCCGTCGTCCACGCGCTGCATCATCGTGGTCCATGCGGCGGTCTCGGGAACCTCGTACCAGATGCTATTGATGAGCTGGGAGTCCGTGGGCGTCTGTCCCGAGTAGACGTTGTTGTCGACATCGAGGTCCTTGAACTGGGTTGCCAGGCTCAGGATGTCGGTCACGCTGAGGTCGGTGCTGACGCTGTTGGCGAGCTGCGAGACCGTGGTCGCCATCGTCGCGGGGTCCTGGGCGAGAACCTTCTTCACGATGGCGGCGATGACCATGCGCTGGTTGGCGGCGCGGTAGAAGTCCCCGCCGCCGTAGCTGTCGTAGGCATGGCGGCTCCTGCACAGGCCGAGCGCATCGGCACCGTTAAGCGTCTGGGTGCCTGCCGGCAGGTCGATGCCCGCGTGCTCCATGTCCGAGACGGCCACGGGCAGCGTGACCTCGATGCCACCGATGGTGTCGACGATCGAGGTGAACTGATCGAAGTTGAGCTCCGCGTAGTGGCTGATATCCACTCCCGCGAACTGGGAGACGATCTGCACCATATAGCTCGCGCCGCCGATCGAGTACGCGGCGTTGATCTTCTGCGTGCCGTTGTCCCCCATGTCGACCATGGTGTCGCGCGGAATCGAGACGAGCGTGATCTTCTGGTTCTTGGGATCGATGCGTGCGAGGATGATGGTGTCGGATCGATAGTTGGCCTGGCTCGAGCCCCAGGAATCGTCGCGCTCGTCATCCTCGTCCACGCCAAGGAGAAGCATGTAGAACGGGTCGTCGTACTGGACCGTGACGAGCTGGTCCTTGAGCGAGGAGTCGATGCCTGCGGAGAGGCGGCTGTTGATGTCGTTCATGTAGAGCGCAACGGCAGTGCCTGCGGCGGCTATGACGATGACCAGCGCGATGAGCACGCGCTTTGCAATCTTGCCGCGCTTCCGGCTCTTACGCGCCGCAGAATAGTGTGCCGACCCGCTCGCACGAGAGCTGCCATGCTGTGGGACGCCTGTTCGGTTTGTCTTGCGGCCACCTGTATCGTAGGCGTCTGACCCAGAGTTTCGGGTGCTGTGGGAAAAACGACTCGAGGAAGCAAGCCTTCTCTCCCCGCCTGCCTGATGGCGGGATTTTCTCTCGACCAAGAAGGCTCCTTTTTCGCTCTCCAACCGTAGCTGGCAGGTTATGACCACCTGATAATAGGCAAACCGCGTGAAAGACGGGTGAAGGACGACACAATCAGCAGTGCAAAACAAAAAACACAGCGTCGGCAAGCGTATGATTTTGCCCAAACAAAGTAGCCTACATACGTTGACATCCGATAGGGGATCTCATGAGCGAGTCTCGTCCAGATCAGTTTGTCGCAGTTCTCGACTTTGGCGCGCAGTACGGCCAGCTCATCGCGCGTCGCGTGCGCGACCTGCACGTCTATTCCGAAATAGTCCCCTGCGACATCTCGGCTGACGAGCTCTCCGCCATGGCGCCGTCGGCGATCATCCTCTCGGGCGGCCCCGCGTCGGTCTACGCGGATGACGCCCCCGACATGGACGAGAAGATCTTCTCGCTGGGCGTCCCCATCTTTGGCTTCTGCTATGGTCAGCAGATCATGGCCATCAAGCTGGGCGGCACCGTGGGCCACACCGAGAAGGGCGAGTACGGGCCCGCGCATCTTATCCGTCACGGTCATTGCCGCATCTTGGCCGAGACGCCCGATACCCAGACCGTGTGGATGAGCCATCGCGATGCCGTGAGCCAGGTGCCCGAGGGCTTCTCGGTCACCGCCAGCACCGATACCTGCCCCATCGCCTCCATGGAGGACGCAAGCCGCAACCTCTATGCCACGCAGTTCCACCCCGAGGTTCGCCATACCGCCAATGGCACCAAGATGCTCGAGAACTTCCTCTTCAAGATCTGCGGTCTCGAGAAGACCTGGACCATGGACAACATCATCGATGAGCTGGTCGCGCGCATTCGCGGGCAGGTGGGGGAGAGGAGGGTCATCCTCGCCCTCTCCGGCGGCGTCGACTCATCCGTGGTGGCGGCGCTCGTGCATCGCGCCATCGGGGACCAGCTCACCTGCGTCTTCGTGAACCACGGGATGCTCCGCAAGGGCGAGCCCGAGATGGTGGAGGAGGTCTTCCGCGAGCAGTTCCACATGCCGCTCGTGCACGTGCACGCCGAGGAGCGCTACACAAGGCTCCTGGCCGGTGTCTCGGACCCCGAGCGCAAGCGTCAGCTCATTGGTACCGAGTTCTGGAAGGTCTTCTTTGACGAGGCCCAGAGGATCGGCAACGTGGAGATGCTTGCCCAGGGTACCATCTACCCCGACATCATCGAGTCCGGCGCGCGCAAGACGGGTGGCAAGGCGGCCAAGATCAAGAGCCACCACAACCTCATTTCCTTCCCCGAGGGCGTGCACTTCGACCTCATCGAGCCGCTCGACCACTTCTTCAAGGACGAGGTGCGCGAGCTGGGCGTGAACCTCGGCCTGCCGGCAAAGATGGTCTATCGCCAGCCGTTCCCCGGCCCCGGACTTGCCATCCGCATCATCGGCGAGGTCTCGCCCGAGAAGCTCGAGATCCTCAAGAACGCCGACGCCATCGTGCGCGAGGAGCTCGATGCCTACAACCAGCGCCTCTTCGAGGAGACGGGCGACCGCAACTCCGAGCACAGCTGCTGGCAGTACTTTGCCGTGCTGCCCGACATCAGGAGCGTGGGTGTCATGGGAGACGAGCGCACCTACCAGCGCCCCGTGATCGTGCGAGCCGTGGAGTCCGCCGACGCCATGACAGCTGACTGGGCAAAGCTGCCCTACGACGTTATCGGTCGCATCAGCAGCCGCATCGTGGACGAGGTCGCCGGCGTGAACCGCGTGGTCTACGACGTGACGCCCAAGCCGCCCGCGACCATCGAGTGGGAATAGGAAATTTGGAGTTATATTCCAAATTTTACAAACACAGTCTACCAAGGGGCGATGCGGTTCACCTTTATGCCAACACCTAGGAGCCACGATCGTCACTACTACGACACATGCTGACCTGGCAGTTCATGGAAGAGGAATGCGGCGCTCGTCGACCCTGATTCTTCCGTCAGGGCGGTGCCCTTAGGGAGAGGTCCTGTCGCACATCGTGGTCGAGATTGATTGATGCCAGGTCCAGTGCCCATGCCTCTTGCGGTTGTCCGCACACATTGACGAGCTTGTATGCAACAACGATGGCACGCGTGACAAACTCGAGTCTGTGGTTAATGATCGAGTGGCCGTACGCAGAGCTCACGAGTACCAGACGAGCATCGTGGCCGGTCGAATAAAATGCAAAGAGATGGTATGAATAGAAATCGATAACCTTATCTGCCAGCGGTTTATACGATCGAGTGGGAGCGACTTGCAAATCTGGGATATAACCCGACATTTGCAACTTACCTAGTACATGGCAGCCCTTTCTAAGCTGACTCGCTAGAAAGGGCTGCCATGTACACCCATCGCGAGGCCGAGGACGTGCTTGGGAACCCCTCTCCCAGTTCAAGGTCGTCCTTGTGACCGATGCACGACAGACGGGCAAGACCACTATGGTCAGGGAGCTCCTGGGAGACAGGTACCGCTACGTCTCCTTTGACGACACGGATGTTCTCGATGCGGCCAAGTCCGATCCAGGCCTTTTCTTCCGTGACAACAGACCGCCTATCATACTCGACGAGATCCAATACGCGCCAGAGCTCTTCTCACGTATCAAGCTGATTGTCGATCAGTCTTCCGAGAAGGGGCGCTTCGTACTTACGGGTTCGCAGGCGTATCACCCCATGAGGGGCACCACCGAGTCCCTTGTGGGGTGAATCGCCTCTCTCGACACGAACGGCCTCTCCCAGCGTGAGGTCTATGAGCTACCGCAACGGGATGCCTATATACCAGGCACACCGGATGTCGACGCGGCGATGCCGGACGGGTATGACCCCTGGGTCATCATGTGGCGGGGCTCCATGCCGGAACTCCAGGACTCATCGGTTGGTTGGGACTCCTTCTATCGCGGTTACATTCGCTCGTATCTCGAGAGAGACGTGCGTGATCTCATAAACGTGCGTGACAAGAGACGCTTCTATCGTTTTCTTGTCGTAGCCGCGTCGAGGACTGGGCAGCTCTTCAACGCGAGCAGCGTCGCGAACAAAGGGGAGGTTGATGCGACCATGGTGAAGGGTTGGCTCTCCGTTCTGGAAGCGTCAGGTATCGTGCGTATGCTGCGTCCTTTCTGGTCGAACCTCGGCAAGCGGCTCACCAAGACCCCCAAGCTCTATTTCATGGACACGGGCCTCGCCTGCCATCTCACGAGGTGGAACTCTCCGGAGGTGTTGCGACGAGGCGCGATGGCCGGCCACATGTCCGAGACGTTCGTGGTCTCTGAGGTGCTCAAGAGTCACATGAATGGAGACGGAGATGCCGAGGATGTCTACTTCTACAGGGACGGTCGTAAGTGCGAGATAGATCTCGTGATTCAAGGCGGCCGCGTGATTCATCCCATTGAGTTTAAGTCCTCGTCGAATCCCACACGTGAGGCCATGGCAAGTTTCGGGGCACTTGGGGGCCTCTCCGATTACGAGGTGGGGGAGGGCGCCGTCATCTGCCAGGCCGAGAGGCCCCACCTCATTGCTGAGAACGTCAAGTCCGTTCCCGTATGGGCTATCTAGGAAGGGCTGGCGTGAGAACGCCATGTCTGGTGGGCGGCACGATGGGTGTCGGCAAGATGATCATCTGCAAGATTCTGGCGGGCGACCTACCGAACAGCGTTTTCGTGACGGCGATTGGGGCTGGGACTTACATCCGTTCCGCGTGATGGACGAGACCAAGCGCATGAGTGATGCACCAGTAGGCCATCATCGACGAGCAGACGCTGCGTGATTGGTTGATGCGTGACGTGGATACCGGTCTGCGGGGGCCTTCCCCCGATGTCACGTGTAAACAACGTCCTGGCGTGCATCGGCCAAACGCCGACTGGGGTATCCTGAATCGAGAATGCCTGCGGGCGCAAGGACGACGATCGGACGGAGGTCATCCATGGATGATGCCCAACGGCTGTCACCGGGCGAGGCGCTGCATGAGCTGAAGGCAGGTAACCATGCCTATCTGCAGGCCACGGGCAACCCCTCCGACATCTCTCCCTCGCTGAGGGTTGAGACATACGAGCGTGGCCAGCATCCCTTTGCCACGATTGTCACCTGCGCCGATTCGCGCGTGGTTCCCGAGCATCTCTTCATGGTGGGCCTGGGGCGCATCTTCGTCATTCGCGTGGCGGGTAACGTTATCGGTGACACGCAGCTTGGGAGCGTGTCCTACGCCATGTCGCATCTCGGCACGAGATTGGTGGTCGTGTTGGGGCATACGCACTGCGGGGCCATCGCCGCGGCTATCGAGGGTGGCGCGCAGGGGAGTGTGGGCGTCATAGTCGATCGGATCGAGGAGGCCATAGGCGCGGAGACCGATGACTATCGGGCCTGCGTACTGAATGTCCGCCATTCGATGAGGTGTCTTCACGACGATCCGGAGGTGGCGGCGCTCGTCGACCAAGGAGATTTCAGGATCATGGGCGCGGTTTACCACATCGACAGCGGAAGGGTCGAGTTTCTCGATGAAGGGTAAGTGGCTGCACTACTTCGGCATAAGGTGGGAAGGCCACGTGTGCCAGCGCCGATTCAAATTGCTTGAATCCTCAGATTAGATGCAACATATCTAGGCGACGAACCTCGACCGGTGCCGGATATTCGTTGGCGACCAGTTCGTCATCCTGCATACCCAAGTTCATCCTGACCAGGAATGGCCCCATCCACAGAGGGATGGCATCATCCATGCCGATATCCTGGAGTTCATAATGGAGCGCAGGGATTTTACGGATTCGCTGTACAAGGAAGGCCGATTCGCGGGTGCGGTCACATCCAAGCCATACACCCGGCGGGGGATGATGACACCCATGAATCGCATGGGCACCAGCTGACGGTCAGGCCTAGACGTTCTACATTGAGTTGTTCGAGGTACGGCATGAGGTTAACGTGTTCACGAGACAGTGGATACGCTATTATGCCCATGAGCGATTCCATAGCTCGCTTAGCTATAGCGCCACTGCAATTCAGGCGATTGCAGTGTAGGGACTAGCATCCAAGCTGATACAAAAAATGAGAGCAGATCATGAAAGGGTGTCTGATGAGAAAATCTGACAAAGGCGGTTTGCCGCAACGGAAATGGGCAAGGTTTTTGGCCGTCATCCTTTCGGTAGCCATGATCCTAACATTGGCGATGCCGCAGGGACTCGCCATGGCGTTGACGGAGGGGGATGCTACATCCTCGGTCACATCAGCGTCATCAGCTGGGGATGCGTCAGCGGCCACGTCGGACGATATCATGACCTCGGATCAGACGGTGGCCTCTGACGCATCCTCGAGTGCGATGCCTGATCAGACGGCGACCTCGGATCAGTCGACGATTTCAAGTACGGATGCGAGCACGGTCTCAAGTCAGATTACTACGGTGGACGAGTCCGATGGGACCTCATCGATGCCCGCAGCCTCCTTCGCCGGGAGCGCGTCAAATGGTGTGTCCGTCACGGCGAGCGTTCTGGACGGTGTGTTTCCCTCCGGGACGACCATGCGGGTCAGCGCGGTGTCATCCGACGAGGCGATTGCAGACGGCGAGCAGGCTACCGGCGGCGACGTTGTGGATGCGAAGGCTGTCGACATAACGTTTTATGACGCTGCGGGTGACGAGATCCAGCCGGCTGATGGCATGTCGGTTCAGGTGACTCTGACCTCGGCCAACGAGGTAGCCGGTGCGGAACATTCCATCATACATGTGACGTCGGAGGGTGCCTCGAAGGTCGCCGGAGCAAACGCCACAGGTGCCACCTTTGACGCGACCTCCTTCTCCATCTATGCAATCGTCGGCCAGCCGGACGGCAAGGCCACCGTCACCTACGAGTTCTACGATGACGCGACCAAGCCTACGTTGCTCTCGACTGAGATAGTGAAGGACGGCGACACGTTGTTCGCACCACAGACGCCTATCTCAACCGTTGATTCATCGCTGGAGTTCCTCGGCTGGTCGACGGAGGCCGACCCGATGGCCTACCAGACGTTCGAAACGGTGACGGTTCCGAGTACGACCACCTCGGACACGGTCGTGAAGCTCTACGCGAGGTTCCAAGCGAAGACCTATCAGGTGTACTTCCACAACCAGTACGATACCGTCCTTCAGACAGTCGGCGCAGCATCAGGTAGCGACGTTCACGTCGCGGACTACAACGCCGGTAACACCTTCCCGGTGCCCGTCGGATATGCCGTCATGGGTTGGTCGACAATCAAGGCTGCCGCGCAGGGTTCCGAGACGGGTCTCGGCGACCCATCTGGCGAGATCGCCGACATCACGGGCATCTCGTCCGACATCAACCTCTATCCGATCCTTGAGCCCGCCTGGTGGGCTACCTATGATTCCAACGGCGGTTCCTTCTGCGCTCCCGTGTTCTTCGCCTATGGTGTCGCGACGGTTGCTCCCACGGATCCCACCCGTGCCGGCTACACGTTCGGCGGCTGGTATACGGACAGTGCTTGCACGCAGGTGTTTACCTTCGGCTCGCCCTTGAGTTCGGACATCACGCTCTATGCGAAGTGGGTCCCGAACACGGTTAGCTATACGGTGAATTACTGGCAGGAGGCCTTGGACAACAACGGCAACTACGTAGCCGGCAACTACGTCTACGCTGGCTCTCGGGTCGAGCAGGCTTCTGTCGACAGCCAGGTATCTATCAATGCGGGTGATGTTGGTCAGAGCTACACGTACTACACCTTTGACCATGGCGATCAGAACGTGACCGTCGACGGGAACGGCACCACCGTAGTGAACGCCTACTTCAATCTCAACACCTACACATTCGTGTTCGATACCGCCGACGTAACAGGGCGCACGTCCATGCTCACTATCGGTGGTTCGACCTACACGACGCTTACGATGAATGGCGTTACCGTTATCGGGAGCAGCCCCTACACGTTCGCCGCGCACTATGGTGAGAACATCGCCGATAGGTGGCCCGGGGCCGGGAACATCTCCGTTACGGCGGATGCGGGCACGGCTTCCATGTTCTACGGCTGGACGCGGCCGAACGGAAGCTCCAACTACGTGACCAAGCGTCTGACCGTCACGGGCGAGCTGCTGTCATCGACCAACGACAATTCGGCCACGACCTATACCGCGAACTATCTTCCGTCGCTGACGACCTACACCATCAACTATTGGCTCGAGGATGCGAACGACACCGGCTATACGAAGTCCACCGCGTACTCTCAAGAGGTACAGGCGGCCAGCGGGTCAAACTGGGGGGCGAAGCAGATTACCGGATTCACGTACATCTCGACGACCCCGGACGGGTACCCCTCTTCATCCGGCGCCGAACTCGACTTCTACTACATTCGTGGTACTTACAATCTGACGTTCACTAGCTATGGTACGGTCGACAAAACCGTAAGCTCGATTAAGTTTGGTGCGGATGTATCGAACGATGACTATACGCCAACTTGTCCGATGGCACTTACCGGCTACACCTTTGACGGATGGTACACGACTTCCGACTGTCTCGAGGGAACCGAGTATAACTTCGCGTCCGCCACCATGCCGACGCACAATGTCATCCTCTACGCCAAGTGGGTGGCCCCACAGTACACGGTTGCCTTTGATTTGAACAGGGGCACGGCGGCAGATGGCTCCCCATCCATCGCAGATCAGACTGACATGTATGGCAAGCTCGTCTCGCACCCCGACGATCCCGTCCGCAACGGCTATGAGTTCGCTGGATGGACACTGGACGGTGTCGCATTCGACTTTAGCGGTACATACATCTCTGGTGATGTTCTCAGCCGCGCCATAGATGGTGTGGTTACACTACGGGCCACTTGGATCGGAGGCGAATTCGTCGAGCTGCACTACGATGCCAGCGATGGAACGGATGCGCCGACGGACACGAAAGCGTATTACGACGGCTCAAGAGCTATCGCAGGCACCGCCTCAACGGCGCCTGCCGGAGAGTATTTTCTCTACTGGAAGGCTCCTGACGGGACTGTCTACTACCCTGGTGCGGCGATTGATATTCAGGCCTCGGAAGCCGTCGACGGCGTATTCACGCTGACGGCTGTCTACGGTGCCGATCCAACGCAGGTGACGCTCACCTACCATGCCAACGGCGGCGTGGGCTCCGACTATACGATTGGTTCCGTCGATGACAACAGCGAGGTCACGGTCCTCGATAGCACTGATTCGAAAGTGTGCTTCACGCGTGCCGGCTATACGTTTGCGGGATGGAATACTGCGGCCGATGGGAGTGGCACGAGCTATGCCGCAGGCGATCAGGTCCGCCTCGACAACATAGGCGGGAACGACCTCTACGCCCAGTGGAAGGGCGTGTCGACCGCCATCGACAGTGCCAGTGCCACGCCGAAGACGGGTGACACTGCCCCAATAACGGTCATCTACATCATTGCCCTGGCCGGGCTCGCCCTTCTCGGCATCGGGTTCGTTACGATGTTCCGCCGCAATCGCGGGAGGCACGAGCAGGATGGGTTCTGATCTGCGAGGAAAGTTAGGGGATTGCTCCGATGGTTCATCGGCTGGCTTTGTCCTCGTGATGGGGTGATTCTCGTCATTGTGGTGGTCGTCATGATCGGAATCGACGCAATCAGGCACTTCTCGGCCTTTGGGATACCCACCGACTCCGAGGTGGAGGATGGTACCATCGTCTGCCAGACGAGGGAGCCCTGCCTCATCACGCATGACGTCTGGGTCGTTCCCATCTGGGCTATCTAGGAGGTGTTGGGCATGAGGACGTTCTACCTGGTGGGCGGCACGATGGGCGTGGGCAAGACGACCGTCTGCAAGCTCCTGGCCGATGACCTGCCAAACAGCGTGTTCCTCGACGGTGATTGGTGTTGGGACCTGCATCCGTTCCGTGTGACGGATGAGACCAAGCGCATGGTGATGGACAACATCGTCACCTGCCTGGCCAACTTCCTCGCATGTCCGGACATCGACAACGTTGTCTTCTGCTGGGTCATGCACGAGCAGGCAATCATCGATGAGCTTCTGTCGCGTCTCGATCTTGACGGCGTCCGCGTCGTTGCCGTATCGCTCACCTGTGACGAGCAGACGCTGCGCGAGCGGTTGGCGTGGGACGTGGATACCGGCCTGCGTACGCCCGATGTCGTCGAGAGGAGCGTGGCAAGGCTTCCCCTCTACACCTCGCTCGAGACCGTGAAGGTGGATACGACCTCGCCCGCGCCTGGCGAAGTCGCGCGTTGCATCGAAGCCCTTTACTAGCTCCGAGGAGAAGCGCTTGCACCGAAGTGCTGGGTACCGAATGGGTGCCATGAACATTGAACAGCATATTGACAAACATCGATATGCAGTCTATGCTGGCATATCGATGACAATGAATATGTATCTGATGGAAGGAGAAGAGGCTGATGGACTATGCGTCCTGCGCTGCGGCGTGCAACGTGCTCTCTGACGAGACGCGCCTGAAGATCGTCGACATGCTCTCCTGCGGGGAGATGTGCGCCTGCGACCTGCTGGAGCATCTCGAGATATCACAGCCGACCCTGAGCTACCACATGAAGGCGCTCACCGGTTGTGGGCTCGTATGTGCCGAGAAGCAGGGCCCGTGGATGCGCTACCACCTCGATGATGCCCGCTTCGAGGAGCTGACCGACTATATAGGGCATCTCTCGGCAGAGAAGGAGGAATGCATCTGCGGGGCCGTGAAACGAAATTGTGCGGACGATATCAAGGAAAACGAACAGGTAGAGGAGAAGAAATGAAGAAGCTTGAGTTCTTCGAACCGGCAATGTGCTGCAATACGGGACTCTGTGGTCCGAGCATCGATCCCGAGCTGCTGCGTGTGGCCACCCTCGTCGAGGAGGTGCTCAAATCTGGAAACGATGTCGTGCGGCACAACCTGAAGTCCGACCCGGATGCCTTCGTCGCCAATACGACTGTGGCGGGAATCCTGAAGGAGACCGGCGTCGACTCACTTCCCATCACCCTTGTGGACGGAAAGGTGGTCGCGACTGGTTCCTACCCGTCCAACGGGCGGATATCCGAACTGCTTGGCATGGGGTTGGGCTCTGCGCCGGAACCCCCTGCGAAGAGCTCGTCATGCTGCTGCTCGTCGACGGCATCCGATGGAGGCACCTGCTGCTGTTGATGCCGTCATCCGACGCGTGCGATCACTTGGTAGAACGAAGGGTGCCATGCAACCTATGATGGATGTTTTCGATATAAACGCACTTGAACCTTACAAATACCTGTTCTTCACGGGCAAGGGAGGCGTCGGCAAGACCTCGGTCTCCTGTGCGGCGGCGGTCACGTTCGCCGACGCCGGTGAACGGGTGCTCATCGTGAGCACCGATCCGGCCTCCAACATGCAGGACGTCTTCGAGACCGAGATCTCGGAGAAGGGAACGAGGATAGGGGGTTGCCCGAACCTCACGGTGATGGACGTCGACCCGCTCAAGGAGGCTGCGGCCTATCGCGAGAACGTCGTGGGGCCCTATCGCGGCATTCTTCCCGATGACGCCATAGCGAACATCGAGGAGCAGCTCTCGGGGTCGTGCACCATAGAGATCGCCGCATTCGACAGGTTCGCCTGGGCGCTCACCGACGCAGACGTCGCGGCCAAATACGACCGCATCGTGTTCGACACCGCCCCTACCGGGCACACCCTGAGGACCCTCGAGCTCCCGTCGGCGTGGACGAACTACCTGGACGAGAACTCGACCGGGACCTCATGCCTGGGACAGCTCTCCGGTCTGGGTGACAAGCGGGAGACCTATGCCAAGGCGGTGGCCACGCTCGCCGATGCGTCACAGACCGGCATGGTGCTCGTCGCCCGTCCGCAGACCCCGACGCTCGAGGAGGCGGCGCGTTCGCGTGCCGAGCTTTCGGACCTCGGGATAGTCTGCCAGATGCTCGTGGTGAACGGCATGCTGGAGCAGGCCACCGATGAGACGTCCGGTGAGATGCTCGATGCGCAGGAGAAGGCACTCGAGCATATGCCGGAAGGCCTTGCAGGACTGAGGATGTATCGGAACCCACTCAAGTCCTATAACGTCACGGGACTCGATTTCCTCCGCCGGCTCCTGAAGGGTGGCGCGGATCGATCGATGGCGGCGACCGAGGTCGAGCGTCCCGACCTCCGATCACTCGATAATCTGGTGGACGAGCTCGCCAGAAGCGGCCGGCGCGTCATCTTCACGATGGGCAAGGGCGGGGTCGGGAAGACCTCGGTCGCCGTCGACATCGCCAAGGGTCTCGCAAGACGGGGAGAGAAGGTGCGCCTGACGACGACCGACCCGGCCGATCATCTGGGAAACTTCGATCTGGATATGCCCGGCCTCTCGGTCAGCCATATCGACGAGAAGCACGAACTCGAAGCCTATGAGGCCGAGGTACTCGACACGGCGCGCAAGACCATGGGCAATGAGGACTTCTCCTATATCCAGGAGTCCCTGAGGTCACCCTGCACTCAGGAGATCGCCGTGTTCCGAGCGTTCGCCGACATCGTCGCGAAAGCCGATGAGGAGGTCGTTGTCATCGACACCGCTCCCACCGGACACACGCTGCTGCTGCTGGAGAGCACGCAGAACTACGACGAGCAGATGGAGAACACCGGCGGCGAGGTTCCCGAATCCGTCAGAGAGTTGCTCCCCCGCCTGCATGATCCCGCACAGACGGAGGTCGTCATCGTGACGCTTCCCGAGGCGACGCCGGTCTACGAGGCGCAGCGTCTGCGCGACGACCTCAACCGGACGGGTATCGACAGCAGGTGGTGGGTGGTGAACCAATGTCTGTCGCTGGGGGATGCGACCGATCCCATGCTCAGGGCCCGCGCTGCTTCCGAGCGACAGTGGATCGAACGCGTCGAGGCCATGTCGAAGGGCCTGACCGTCGGCATACCATGGAACGCATCGGGGGATGTGAGATGAGCGACAAGGAGCTTGTCAGGGAAGAGACGGATGGGAATGGGGGAGGCATCGGCAAGCGGCTGGGCTTGCTAAACCGCTATCTGACCCTGTGGATATTTCTGGCGATGGCGGGTGGTGTGGCCCTCGGCTACTTCATACCGACCGCCGCGACGGCGCTTAATATGCTGTCCGTGGGGACGACGAACATCCCGATGGCCATAGGGCTCATCCTCATGATGTACCCTCCGCTTGCGAAGGTGCGCTATGAGGACCTGCCGGCCGTGTTCGCCGACAAGAAGACCCTTGGTCTTTCGCTGCTCCTCAACTGGATTGTCGGTCCCGTCCTCATGTTCGTCCTTGCCCTCGTCTTCCTGCACGGGTATCCCGAATACATGACAGGACTTGTCATGATTGGTCTCGCCCGCTGTATCGCCATGGTCATAGTCTGGAGCGAGCTTGCTGGCGGGAGCAACGAATACACCGCCGGTCTTGTCGCGATGAACGCCATCTTCCAGATCGTCTTCTATGCCCCCATGACGTGGTTGTTCGTGACGGTGCTACCGTCGGTGTTCGGGCTTCAGGGCATCGCGGTCGACGTGACCATGTGGCAGATCGCACAGAGCGTGCTCTTCTATCTCGGTGTGCCGTTCGCGGCCGGCATGCTCACGCGTCTTCTGTTCGTGCGGTCCAAGGGGCTGGAATGGTATGAGACACATGTCATACCTAAGATATCGCCGGTGAGCTTCGTCGCGTTGCTGTTCACGATTGTCATCATGTTCTCGCTCAAGGGGCAGATGATCGTGCAGATCCCGCTCGACGTGGTACGCATCGCCATCCCCCTGGTCTGTTACTTCGCCATCATGTTCTTCACGAGCTTCCTGATCGGCCACCGGCGTGGCATCGAATATGCCAGAAACGTATCGGTCGCCTTCACCGCTACCGGCAACAACTTCGAGCTCGCCATCGCCGTCTCGGCCGCGGTCTTCGGTTTGAGCTCGGGTGAGGCCTTCGCGGCCGTGGTAGGGCCCCTCATCGAGGTGCCTGCCCTTATCCTGTTGGTGAACGCGGCGCTGAGGATGAGGAAACGGATGTATCCCGGTGAGTGATGGGGACTCGGGATCCATCACGTCTTGAAGACGGGTGGAACAAGGATGGAGTATTCCATAGACAGAATGCGAGAGGACGATTGGGCGCAGGTCGCTGCGATTTACCTCTTTGGCGTCCAGACGGGAGAGGCTGCATTCCGGTCAGAGGTGCCGTCTTGGGAAGTCTGGGATCGAACCTATGCCGGGACGTGTCGTCTGGTGGCACGTTCCGGTAGCGAGGTCCTCGGCTGGGCGGCGCTGATCCCGGTTTCCAACCTGTGCGTCCTGGCTGGAGTTGCGGAGGTGAGCATCTACCTTGCACCATCTCGTCGCGGTCAGGGCATTGGGACGGCGTTGCTCAGGCGTCTGATTTCGCTTTCGGAGGAAGACGGGTACTGGACGCTGCAGTCGGAGATCATGAGAGAGAACGAAGCATCCATCCACCTACACGAGGCGTGTGGGTTCAGGAGGGTCGGCGTAAGAGAGCGGTTGGGCAGGACATGCGACGGCACGTGGCACGATGTCGTTCTGATGGAGCTCAGGAGTGGGATCGTGGGCATGTGAGGGATGGGTTCCTCTGTGCAGGAGCCGTGTGATGTCTCTTGCGGGTATCTGCAACGGCCTTTCCAGCAAGACTAACAGAGCGGCTCCGATCATCGTCGGAGCCGCTCCCAGTCTCTTTCAGATCGTCTTCGGACGCCACGGACCGTTCGTGGCGAGGTTATCGTATGTAGACGACAGGCTTGATGAGGTCGCGGGGCTTCTTGTCCATGGCGTCGTAGGCGTCGGCAATCTTGTCGAAGCCCTCGAACTTGTAGTTGAGCATCTCGCCTGGGTGCACGCGGTCGCACTCGATGAGCTTGAGGAGCTGCTGGATGCGGTAGGCTCCTCCCGGGCAGAACCCACACTTGATCGTGACGTCAGGACATGCCAAGGCCCCAGAGCCTCGTGGGCACCTCGTAGGAGTCGCCCGGGTCCATGAAGGCGATGTTCGAGACCGTGCCGTTCGGGCGCACGAGTTTGAGCGCCTGGTTCATGCACGAGACGTCGGGGACCGTGATGATGGCACGATCGACCTGCCCGTCGTTTGCGGAGAGGATCTGTTCGACGGTGTCACCGTCCTTGTAGCTGATGATGTCGGTCGCCCCGTACTTCTTCGCGAGCTCGGCGCAGTTGGGACGAGTCCCGATGGCGAAGATGCGGCCTGCGCCCTTGAGCTGCGCGCCCGCAATGGACATGAGGCCGACGGGTCCGATGCCAAACACGACGACGGTGTCACCGTAGGCGATGTCGGCATTATCGGCGGCATGGAAGCCCGTGGACATCATGTCGACCGTCATGAGCGCATCTTCGATGGAGACGTTCTCCGGCTGATGGACGAGGTTGGCATCGGCATTGTTGACCGTGAAGTACTCGCCAAACACGCCATCACCATGGAACATGAACTTAAAGCTCGCCATCAGACCATGGTCATGTGCGTTGTTCGCGCCCCTCTCCTGCAGTGCCGTGGCCTCCCAGTCTGGGGTGCAGCAGGGGACCACGACAGCATCGCCCGGCTTGAAGTTCTTGACCAGCGAGCCGACCTCCTCAACTACTCCCACTGACTCATGGCCAAGGATGGTGTTCGGTTTCGCGACGCCAGCGTGCACGGTATGCGTGTCGGACGAGCAGATTGCAAGAGCGGTTGGCCTCACAATCGCATCGAGTGGTCCTGCCGTCGGCTTGTCCTTCTCCACCCAGCCAGCCTTGCCCTGCTCAAGAAATGCGAACCCCTTCATGTCGAACCCCTCTCTTCACTCTTTGGCATTCGATTTGCACAGCAAGAATAGCACTGGGGCAATTGTCGATCTCCGGACGCTGATGGGGTGGCAGCCTTCCCAAACGCCCTCCCTGCCTTAGCGTTGCCCGCCCGCCATTTTCTTCTGGCGGCTCTTCGCGGCACGGAATATGCAGTAGAACACGAGGTACGCGAGGAAAGACGTAAAGATGCCCGTCCCTACGCCCATCGCGAGATTCACCAGCCAATGCACCTGATTCATGCCGAGAACCTGGGCTTCGGCGACGCCGCGGCATAGCATGAACAGGACTACCACCGCAACTCCCGTCAACGAGGACACAAGCCCGAAATAGCCGGAGGGGAACACCTCGGCATCCGAGAAGCGTACGTGCTCGTCGACGATTCCCTTGCGCACCTGCATGATGGTACAGACCAGACAGGTTATCAGCAGCAATGCCAGTATGAACAGAGTCGAGCCGTCTATGACCATCTCATCGGTTACGACTGATCGCACCTGAGCCAGCGTCAGGCTGTAATAGAGATAGACGCATAGGCCGCCTATCAGCATGAGGAAGCCGGTCTTGTAGATTCTGTTCATTTCCGCATATTCGCGCTCGTCCTTCTCGCCGAAGTACTGCTTCCATCCGTCTATGAGTTTCATGATGTCTATCCCTCTTCCCAGAACAGCTCGTCGAGTGTCTTTCCCAAGGTCTTGCAGATGGCCGTGCACAACTTCAGCGAGGGGTTGTAGTTTCCCACCTCTATCAGACCGATGGTCTGACGTGTTGCTCCCACTTCGGCAGCGAGTTGCGCCTGGGACATGTCTGCCTCGACGCGGGCTACCTTCAGACGCACGTTCTTCTTTCCTGTGTCCATTGACGCCTCTTAGATCCCAAGATATACATTGCAACATGCAAGAAATATATTGCATATCTGGCGAGATGTCAAACATATATTGCATTTGCGATGAGACTGATTGATAAGGGGCCTATGTTGGTGTCTTCTTCGGGCCGACATGCGATAGCTAGCCCGCGAAGACGTTCAGGGCACCGTGCAGGAGCATAGTTGAGTAGCAGTTTCGTGTCTTGAGACGTAGAGCTCCCAGCACCACGCCGAAGTACAATCACGTCACCGACTTCCACATCATGATGTTCGCAAGCCTGTCTCCGCTGGCTCCCGTATGGAAGGCGAGGGTGTCGACATAGCCCAGGTGCCAGAGTGCGAAGAGGACGGTGACAACCACATAGACGGTCAGCTGCCTGTGGAACGCGCCCGAGAGATAGTTCCACAGCACGCCACGGAACAGCGTCTCCTCGAAGACGGGCACCACGATGCCGCTGTAGAGGAGCAGAAAGACCGAAGAGGGCGACGCGTCTTGGGTGACAAGAGGGGTAGAGATGAGAAATGCCGCGAACAGGCAGGTGAAGACCACATAGGACACGCTGAACCGGTCAGGCAGAAACGAGATGGGAACCTTGCGCCAGCGTGCCAGTGCGATGATGACCGCGGTCAGCATGACCATTGCGACGAAGCTCGCGACGCGGTCGCCAAGGTCCGTCCGGCCGACAAAGGGGAAGATGGCTTCCTTGAGTCCATAGCGTGCGAGCTGGACCACGACAAGCAGGGTCATGGCGGCTGCGGTCGCTCTGACCTTGCCTGCTACCGACTGGCCGCTCACCTCTCTGCATCCGTTCGCGTGACGTTATCCTCCACCGTGCGAGGTGGGTTGTCCTTTCCTGCCTGAACCGTCAGATGATCGCTGACGAGTGAGGTCGGGCCTGTCTCGCGGATCTCCGCGAGTGATGTCGCGACGTCTTTGGCGATGAGGGGCGCCATTGAGTCACGGTATCCGCTTGGGTCGATTTTCTCCAGCTCGCGAACGATTCTGCGTGCGAGACTGGGAGAGGTGGCAACTAGCTGCGGCATCGCCTGTACGCATTGGCGGACGACGATTGGTTTCGGGTCGTGCAAACATGATGCCATCTTCTCGAAAAGCCTATCCGCCTCAGGCTCGTCTTCGATCCATCTCATGTTTGTCGCGAGGAGCAGGAAAGCCCGGGTACGAGCATAGGAACTCTTTGCATCCAACATGTCTACGAGGTCATTCTCGTATGCATCCAACACGGGCGCCTCTGAGGCGAGTAGTCTAAGCTGTTTGAAGGCGACATATGCCTGATTGCCATCGGGAGAGTTCATGACCTCCCAAAGCCCTTCGGATTCCATTGCGTCTGCCCCCATTCCGTCTCACATGTATGTTCATGTGTGCCAGCCATTGCCTTGCAAACACCTCGACCTCGCGTAATGTCTCGAACGCCCCGTCCAGGGACTCCGATATGCACCTTCCATTGCTGCATGCTGACGATCGTGGCGATTGCTTCCGCGCTCATCATAACCGAGGCTACTGCGAAGGAGGGCTTGGCGACGAGGAGAAGAAACGGCCTCAGGCTTTGAGTCAACCGCAATGGCAGGAAGAGGGAAGGACACATCGTTTAACAGGTGAGACTCAAGGAGACGCCCAGACCATCTGCGGCAAAAACACTGCCTGTTGCCACACCTGCCGGGTTAGATAGACTATACTCTACTCGATTCGGAACAGCGTTATGCTATAGCGGGTCGCTGTTTCCGGCGCAAAGAGAATAGTTCTGTTTTGCATGTACTGTCATGTTAGCGCACGCGCTCTTACTACTAGTGAAAATGGGGGCGGGGAATGAACGATACAACAGGATGCGCCGATGTACGTGGGCACAGGGTACTGACTACGTTATTGATACTGATCGTAGCCCTGTCAGTGTCACTTTTCACAGGGGTACGGTTGGCCTTCGCGGCTGACGTAACGGTAGATATCTCTGGCGCGACGACCGATCTGCAAAGGGGTACTGCGCTTCGCACGGCAATCTCGACAGCAGTAGACGGTGACACCGTGGTGATTCCGGCAGGCACATATGACGTGGCCTTGGGGGGCGCCGGCATCAACGTGGGCGCGAAGGCAATCAATCTGAGAGGTGCGGGAAGCGGCCAGACCATCCTGGATGGTAGTCATATCACCAGCACAACAGCTGCCGGAGCGGCGGTCTTCAAGCAGAGGATCGACGATACGTCAAAGACAATCACCTATTCGGGGATTACCTTCCAAAACGGGGGAACATACAAAAGCAGCGGGATAGACTTCCTCTGCTACCACGATGCTACGCCCAACGTTTCATCAACCCTTGTATTGAATGACATCGCGGTGATAGGAAACGGAAATGCCGGAGTGAATATCAACTCGGCGAAGGTAATCGCCAACGGGCTGCAATCCAGCGGCAACGCAGTGGCGGGCGTTAGCATAGGCGATCCCCATGGCAGTGCAAGCTTTGTCGGGAACG
>Ga0268359_12011_pt1 | contig 32099 bp, 35 predicted proteins | sample BioMet11_FD_194416 | JGI IMG/M metagenome (GOLD analysis project Ga0268359, IMG submission 194416) | Sewage microbial communities from Oakland, California, United States - Biofuel 11 (PacBio Assembly) | ecosystem: Engineered > Wastewater > Sewage > Unclassified | place: USA: California | collected...
AGCAGCATTTGTAGAGCCAGGTGAATTTAACGAAGTAATGAAAAGGCTCGATAAGATCGATGAAAAGATTGAGTTTGTCAACAGTGAAGTTGCACAAAAAATCGGAAAGAAAGTAGGAAGGGATATTGGAATTCTTTACGGCGGATTTATTGGCCTGCTACTCTTCCTGATATATACTGTGGTATCATCAATGTTCATGTAAGTGAGGGATCAAAATGTTCAAGTTTGACAAGAAACAGGAAGTTTTTGAAATCGGTGGAGTTAAATTCGGCGGACAGCCGGGTGAATTCCCAACCGTGTTAGTCAGTACTATGTTCTATGCAAGGCACAAGATTGTGACTGATGAGGACAAGGGTATCTTCGACAGGGCTGCTGCAGAAACCCTCTGGAACACCCAGGTCTCACTGAGCGATGTCACAGGGAACCCCTACGTAAATCAGATTGTAGGAGAAACCCCCGAATCAATCAAGCGCTATATTGACTGGTTCATTGAGATCGATGACAGGACTCCCTTCCTGATCGACTCCTCAGCCGGAAACGTGCGTGCAGCCGCAGCGCAGTACTGTACTGAAATCGGTGTTGCAGACAGGGCAATCCACAACTCGATCAACGCAAGTATTGAACAGGAAGAAATCGATGTCCTCACAGAAAGTGATGTGGAAGCTGCAATCGTTCTGGCTTTCAATGCAACCGACCCAACCGTAAAAGGAAAGATGGACATCCTTGAAGTCGGTGGTTCTGGATTAACAAAAGGAATGCTTCAGATTTCAAAGGAATGTGGAATTAAGTATCCCTTAATCGACGTCGCTGCAATGCCTCTTGGCGCAGGATCCGGTCCTACTATCCGCTCGATACCCACAATGAAAGCAAAGTTCGGGCTGCCAATCGGCGGTGGATACCACAACATGGCCTCAGCCTGGGACTGGCTTCCGCAAATTCAAGAAGACCCAGCCTGACCCCAAGGCAATCTACATGCCTGCAGACATTGGTACCAACCTGGTAGCACAGATTGCAGGTTCTGACTACCTGCTCTACGGCCCGATTGAGAATGTCAACCAGATTTTCCCGGCTGTTGCAATGGTAGACATCATGCTTGGAGAAACTGCAAAGGACCTTGGCGTCGAGATCGCAGACCTGGAAAACCACCCGGTAACCAAGCTGACATAAATAAAAAGGAGAAAATTACAGAGAGTCTCAGACTCAAAAGCAGAGGAAATTTTCCTTTGCTTTTTCTTCTTTTAAAAAGTCTTGTAGCTTTTTTAGCTAATTCAGGGTCTTGTTTCTGGTCTTCTGGTTTTTGCTTTTCCCGGTATTTTCTGTCTTTATTCTATGCCACTTCATGCAAATTTTTGTTTGGCTTGTCCACTTTTAGGATCTCCTGCCTGTCGACTTTAAAGCGCTTCGTTTGCCTACTTTTGAATATAATCTCCAGATGTGCATGAAACATTGAATGTTTTGATAAGCCAGAGATAAATAATACCAGGTGAATAAGAAAAATTAATTTATGGGCAAAAAAGGTGTTATGGATAATCTAGAATGGAATGGACGAGACTATTAAAAAAGCTTCTGTTCTTCCTCAGGAGAAAAGTCCCTGGCTGGCTAAATAATCCTATCTGAACCTGCCAGGTACTTATGAAACCACTCCCAAACTCGCTTTTTGGGACTGTTATCACCTCTGAAGATTGTGAGTTTTCAGGAAAATTGTAATAACCTGTGAGTTTTTACCCTGCTCTTAAGCAGGAGCTATACAATCTACTCAGAAACTCACGGCTTTTGAATATGTCAACCTATGCCCTCAAAATTAAATTAGGGTAGATAATCGAAGGTTAAGTAAATTGTAAGGATAGGGTGAAATCAATAATGCAATCTTCCAGGTTATAGCAGTCCGACTTACATCCCAATATTTTTAATTTACATATTGTACACTCTCTTAACATATATATATAAAGAGTTGTGAACCAGTATCATTCATTTCTGGTCGTTTGTCAAGCGTTTATCTTAACATTCTAAGAAAAACTTAATTAAGCTTCGAAAGTAGGGCAGCATACAAAAATATACATCCGGGCAATTAGACGGAGTTTTATATGACGAAGTGTAAAACCCCTGGGTCTTTAGCTCAGGGGATATAAACGTCAACGTCCTCACGTTCTCTTGTTATTTATTCTGTAATCTTACTTGTATTATTAACATTAATATGTTTATAGATACAGACACCACAGCCCAAAATACGAAAACCAAGTTGAGGGAGTTGGAGAACAGGGTATCTCTCATACCTGAAGGGATCGGGAACGTTAAGCCGGAGAAAACCGGAAGTCGAAAGACATCTCAAGTATAATCTCATGCTCATATTCTATTTCACCTTCGGAACGAGGGGTGGAGCCTGTATGACTCGTCAACATTGGTTGGGAGGATGACTCAGGAAGACGCTAAATCTTTAGTTTAGCGGTAGTTCACAAGGGTGCCAATATTGTATTCTATTTTAAAATTAATTGGGACTTTGGATGGAATATCTCTTAATTCTAATCATCAAAGAGTAGTAATAAATAGAAAGATTTAATATTCGGTAGCACTTACCAGTAACATAAATAGAGCTTTAAATAAGAACTTTTAGGATTCACAGTGTACTTCTTTAATAAAATTTTTCTATACCTCTAACCGGAAACCACAAAAAGTCCTGATCTTACGGGCATCAAAACGGATCATAGCATAAATAGCCAGGAAACCGGATCTATCGGGTGGAAATATGCTGATCAGAAAGAACATTTCCCTGGATGATAAATACCTTAAAAAGTTACAGCCCCTTCTGGATGCCAATAATGGAAATTTAAGTGCTGCAGTCAGGGATACTATTGAAGTTGCGGATACAGCTCTTTTATATCATAAAAGTATTGATGAAGCAATTCGATTTTTAAAAGAAACTCCTGCAAAAGAAGAGTTAAATGAGACAATCCAGAACGGAGAAAATATCGTTATAAATAAAACGATGCTTGAATGGCTGTTCAGGTGTACCAGGGGTAGGCTTACGGATGAAGAGCTCGTTAATGAGCTTATCAATCCATTTGAGATTCAGGATATGAAACAACTCGAAGATTACCTGAACAGGGTTTCCAGAAGCTACCAATGGGTAATTCGAACTTCAATAAAGTGCGAAGATATTAATAATCCTGAATCTGCACTGGTACTTATTTCCAACTCGACAGTACACAGTAGAGACTTTTTTGCTCAACTGGTAGCTCATTTCCTTTCCAAATGGAAACAGCTTGACGTTGAGCATGTTTTCAGGAGATCAAACTCAACCCAGATTTCTTTCAAAAGAAATACCTCTATCTCATCAAACGAGATTATGCCCGGAATCCGGAAGCATTTTGGATATCTTGATGTTTTATGTAAGGAGTTGGACGACAATACCGAATTCTGGACTCAGCTCATGTATACTTATAATGCTGAGAGGTTCAACCTCGTGACTCTTCATCGGAGCCAGTTTGAAGTTTTTGCAACTGGAGAAGTCCCAAACCCGACAAAAACCCTTGAGCGTCTTTGCAAGCAGTCGGTAAGTGACATGACTCTTCCGGACTTGCTGGTTAATTTTAGAAAAATGTACCTTGCAACTCAGCTTGTCAAAAATATAGAAATCTTCCTTGAACCTGGAAACGAATCAGTAACCATTTTCCATGACTTCAAAGATGAAAGAGTTATTCGTAATCTTGTTAAGTATTTTTCAAATATATTCCGGGAAAACGGCACGCCTTTTGAGACATTTTCATATTCAAGCATGATTGTATTTCGGTTCTTCCAGGGGCGAGAACCCGACAGTTCAGATTTATATTTAATGGAATCGATGGAAGAGCCCTAATAACTGGCTCTAATAACTTGACCCTAATAACCTGAAGAAATTCAAAGGTCTATTGGCCAGAACCCGAAAATTGCTAAAATATTTTAATGACTCGATTGAAAAAATTAAGGGGTAAAATTAAAGGGTAAAACTTTAGCCCATAGATTAAAGTTCCCATAGAAGCTTCAGGCACTGAAGCCTATAATTTCTGACGCTTATTGTTTAAATCCGGCTGTTTTTATATGAAGAAGCGTAAAATCCCTGTTTCTTTCTCTCAGGGGATATAAGCGTCAACTTCTCCCGATTCTTTTCAGTATTCTTTAACTTCATATAGACCATCGGATAATTTAATATTAGATTAAGGTATGCGAAAACCAAGCAACCTTTTTCCAAGAGTCTACCCTCAGGCTCAGTAGGTCGTAGAAAAACCTTCGACTCTAGCTTGTAACTACGTAAAGCCAAAACGAGCGACAGAGCGAGACTCAGTACGGACGGTTCAGCCGGAATTAAAGCCTTTGGAGATGCCGATGGTCATCTATGAATTAGGAAGCCTCTAAGTCTTTAGCTTAGTGGCAGTTCACCTTAGTTAGCCTTTTGTAACCCCTAAAGGAAGAACTCTTGCAACCTTACGGGCAATTCCGAGTTCGTGCACAACATTTACCACTTCGCTGCTGGACTTGTATACATCTGGAGCTTCCTCTGCAATGACTGAAGGATGGGTGGCCCTTACTGTAATGCCCCGAGCTTCAAGGTTTTCTTTTATGCTCTGTCCGCGGAATTCTTTCTTTGCATGTGCTCTGCTCATGACTCTGCCAGCCCCATGACAGGCACTACCGAAAGAAACATTCATAGCCTCTTCTGAACCGCATAGTATATAAGAAGGAGTCCCCATGCTTCCAGGAATCAGAACCGGTTGACCTACATCCCTGTATACGGCCGGAACTTCGGGATGCCCTGGAGGGAAGGCTCTTGTTGCTCCTTTCCTGTGCACATACACTTCTTTTTTCTTGCCGTCCACGATATGTTTTTCAAGTTTTGCCACGTTGTGGGCAACGTCATAAAGCAGATCCATACCCAGGTCGTCAGCATCTCTCCCAAATACTTTTTCAAACGATTCCCTTGTCCAGTGAGTAATTATCTGACGATTTGCCCATGCATAATTTGCAGCACAGAGCATGGCTTTAAAATAGTTCTGGGCTTCCCTTGACTGGGCAGGGGCACAGGCAAGTTGTTTGTCCGGAATTTCAATTTTATAGTTTTTTACGGCCTGAGAGAGTTCCTTTAAATGGTCAGTACAGATCTGGTGCCCTGCACCTCTTGACCCACAGTGGATCATTACCGTAACCTGGCCTTCTTGAAGCCCAAAGGTTGAGGCTATTTCCTGATCATAGATCTTATCAACATACTGCACCTCAAGAAAGTGGTTGCCGCTTCCAAGAGTTCCTAACTGAGGTTTTCCTCTTTTTCTGGCTTTCGTGCTTACCTGGGAGGGGTCGGCTCCTTCCATAGATCCATTAGCTTCACAGTGTTTGACATCAGCTTCTACGCCATACCCGGCTTCTACAGCCCAGTTTGCCCCCTCTAGAAAAGCACTGTCCAGTTCCTGATCCGAAGCCCTGATCCGGCTTTTGGAACCAACGCCTGCGGGTATATTACTAAAAAGCTCGTCGGTTAACTTTTTTATGTTCGGAACGACCTCTTCTTTCTGAAGGTTGGTGCGAATGAGCCTTACCCCGCAGTTGATATCAAAGCCCACCCCACCCGGGCTGATAATCCCTTCTTCTACATCAAAAGCGGCAACTCCCCCTATAGCAAAGCCATAGCCAAGATGAGCATCAGGCATTGCCATGGAGTACTTCTGAATGCCAGGTAAGGTTGCCACATTTGCAATCTGGTCAATAGTCCCGGGGTCAATGCCTTCAAGCAAACTCTGGGATACAAACAGGCGGCCCGGAACCCGCATGTTCGGAATGTGCCCAACAGGAATTTCCCATTCATTTTCGGAAAGTTTCCTGACCATACCCTTCACCTCCTTCTGTACATTTTCCGTGCTTAATTCCTCAATAGCTGTATCTTCACTTTCTACCATGATTTATGCTCCCTGCTCCTTTATGCTTTAGATATAATTCTGGAACTACTAATTTATCTTCCGTTTCCCAAGGGTTCTGTAAATTAACTTGGAAACGTGATCAAAATACACTGTGTCAGGCTGGATTAAAACCATAATGAATTTTGGAAACGGCTGATTAAGATCGGGTCGATATAATAAAGTCGATCTAAATATGACTGAACCAATTCAGGACTAGATAACTCAACTTGAAATATTATAGTGCAGAATAGGATAATTCCTATACATGAAGATATGCATGGTGCAAGTAGTTAGAGGAGAAACAGTCATTATTCGTCGAACCAATTCCGGGGAATAGGAGGAAAACTTCTGCTCCCTTAAATATCCACAACAACCTGAGCCTTCCAGCCGTCAGCAGTCTTCGTTATTTCTAACTGGTTATAGGTAACAGCCTTAATTTCAGTCTCAAAGGGCAGGCTTTTGAGATAGTACTTTTCGCCCAGTGCCTGAGCTGTTATTGAATATTCACCTTTATCTTCCCTGATTTTCTCAACCCGAAACTCCCTGAATACGATTTCATCAACTTCAAAGAGATATAGAAGCTCAGAAAGCCAGTCCACAAGCAGGGATTCCAGGTCAGGCGACTTGAGAAAAATTTCTCTTGCGGTGTCTCCCGAGACTTTTTCTGTATCAATTATAACATTAAACATAGCAAGAGCCGCATTTTCAAATACTTCTTCCCTAGTTTTTCCGTAAGCCTGGAACTTGATATCTGCAGTGTGATCCAGATACTTATACTGTTTTCCTTGAGATGACATAGCCAGGTAATTGTGTTTTTGTTACATTAACTTATTTACCGCATAAATCTGTTTTCAGACCTAGAGAATTTTCCTTCACTTAGATAACGAACTTAGATAACGAACCTAGACACGAATCTAGACACGAATCTAGACAACGAACCTATACAATGAACTTAGTCAATGAATTGGGACAGAACTCAAATTGAAATAAAACTAAATTGCAAAATTATTAAAAAAGGATGTTGTTACTGCAGCTCTTTCCATATATAGTAGATTCTCTGAACTGCTGTTATATGGCTGGTTACAGCAATCAGGATGACGGCCCAGCCAAGAATTGAAAAACCTGCAATTGGCACTGGAAAGGCAAAGTTACCGAAGGCTGCAAGAATTATAACTATAAGTCGATCAGCCCTGCCCATTATCCCTCCATAGTATCTTCCAAGGCTGAGCGCCTGGGCCTGAGTTCCGAGATAGCTTGTAAGTAGCACACCTACAATTGCCGTAACTCCTAACTGCCAGGAGACGTAACCTGCAAAAAAGATGCTACATATTATAAAAACATCCGAGTAACGGTCAATGACGTGATCCAGAAGTCACCTCTTGGGGTTGCTCTATTTGATTTCCGTGCAATTATCCCATCAAGGGCGTCAAAAATAGAGTTAAGTATTACCAGGATGCCTGCCAGCAGGATAAATTCCCTGGATGCAGGCGAGTAATAAAACTCAGTCCTGCAAAGAATGCACATATAAGGGAAGCTATGGAAACCGTGTTGGGTGAGACCTCATATCTAACGAAATAGTCTGCCAGTGGGTCGATAACTTTTGAGGCAAAAGGTCTCAAGGTATTAAACGTCATGGTACTCGAGATTTTTCTTTAGGTGATACCCGTAACAGAAAGTCGCCCCAGAAACAGGCGTCTTATCTTACTCGGTATTCTGGTTTGGATTCGCTTTTATTCGTTTCTGTGTTTACTTGCTTTTTTATATTTATACTTAAGCTGTATGGTTATCCGCTTATTCGATAGATAAGTTTACTCATTTTATTTCCTGTTTCTCAAGCTCTAACTTCTAATCGTGGATTAAACAAGCGAACGTTTGTGTTTACTCATTTTCTCTTTTCTGCTGTCACACTCTTACGAATAGAAAGGGATCAAACGAGCAAGCGTTTGCAATCGAGCGTTTATAGTTTATTTACTTTCCTTTTCTGCTTTTGCACGCTCGTAAAGGTACTTAACTTTGCAGGAATGCTCAAGCTGCGTGGTCACTATATAGGCGTCTCCAAGTGTTCTTCCAATTGCAAAAGTTCCGTGACTGTAAACTATAGCTCCTCTATGCCTTGAGAGTGCATTTGCAAGATTTCCTGCAAGCTCGCAGCTGCCTATTCCTCCTCTGACGACCGGAATCTCCCCAAGGAAGTACTGTCCTTCACTATCTACAGGTGAAATTCTTCCTTCAGGGCCTGCTAGCAGGGACTCTACAACCGCATACGAAGCATGAGCGTGAATGATTGCAAGTGCTGAGGTCTGCCTGTAAATCTCTCGGTGTACGACAGCTTCGGAAGATGCAATTATATCAAGGGAAGAAGTGTCCCAAACATCAACTTCAACAACATTATTCTCTGTGATTTCGTCAAGTGCGGCGCCTGTCCGGGTGATAAGCATCCTGTCTCCAGCCCTGAGGCTGATATTTCCAAAGTTGGATTCAACAAGTCCGTGTTCAACCAGCTTGCGCCCATATTTTGAGATTTCCTGCCACATCGTAAGCGGTATATTATACCTTTGGTTAATAATACATATTGCTTAGATGTTCGCGGTTATGCTTCTAAAAAACGCACATGAAATTCTTCGAATAACAGGCACAAACAAATGAAAGTACTTTTCACCTTACCTTTTTTTGACTATCGATTTCGTCATTAACTTGGGTAGTAAGGTTGTCCTAGCGATGGTTTTTCAAACCATTGTTAAACTAATCAGTGAATTGTCGTTGAAGGCTTAGATATTTATTAGAGCAGAAATGAAAAAGGAGCATTGGAAACCATTTTTGTTCCGTACTTTCATGCCAAATTAGGATGAAAATATTGGCTCTTCGCCATTCCCTATGGATAAGATGATTTTCAATTCAAGACCGCATTGGTTTGTATGAGGAAATTATGAGGATAGCCACACAAAACAACGAAGAGCCAAAAAAGTAAGATAAAAAAAGTAAGATGAAGAAAAGCGGAAGAAAAAAACTCTTATTCCGAGCCTGTCCATGTCATATAGGCTTCGACTATTTCCTTCCCTTCCAGAAATACCAGCCCGTGTTCTTTGCCATACTCTTTTGAGTCTTCTTTGGAGAGAGCTTTACCATTATTGTTGTCAAGCATCTCGCAGACTACCATTGCAGGGGTAATGCCTGCCATACGGGCAAGAGCAACTGAAAGTTCGGTCTGACCTTTGCGCTCGTCCAGAAGTCCTTCAGCAGCCCTTAGCAGTGCAACATGCCCAGGGGTTCTGAATTCGTCTCCAAAATGAATTGCATCCCCGGATAGCTTTTTTTCCGTAATTTCTCCTATTTTACGGATAGTAAGAGCTCTTTCGTTATCAGGAATGCCTGTTCTTGTCTCCCTGTGATTGACCCAGAGAGAAAAGGAAGAATGAGCATCATATTTAAGATCGCCTTCTTTCTCTGCGATTTCCCCAAGCACATCACTGGTTTTACTGGCTTCCCGAACGAGTTCAGCCATAAAAGGCAGTTTGAGCTGTTTTGATGCAACCGGGTCAACCGCCACACAGATAAGGCCGCCTGCATCTTTTCGCATCCATTTCACGTCTTTGAAAGTGACCGCTTTTGCAGGAATTACGAGATCAGTTTCTCCTTCCCTTGAGTCCCAATCGTAAATCTGGATCATTTTTCCGGCTTTCAGGGCTTCCAGCGCCCGGTTGATATTCTCATTTCTGTACGTAAGACATTCGTAAACCGTACTTCCGCTCATTTCTGGTTCTCCGTACCATGTTTTTTTAATTTTACCACAACTCTGTCCCCATCGTTCAATTTCAGGGCGTCTCTTAACTTTACAGGCGCGATAATCTCAATCAAATCCGATGGGTAGTGTGTTCTTTCAGGAACGACTACAGCAGCTTCTATACCGCCAACGACAACTGGATAGCATTTTCCGCCTCCGAATGTACGTTCTCCGTCATTGAAACCTTCGACCCGGATAGCTGGCGTTTCAAGTAAAAGGTTTCGAAGAAGCGAACTGCTTTCTGAAAGCTTTACGTTCAGAGTCCCGGGAAAAGGTACAAAATGTAACTTTTCTTCAAATTGCTTCCGGTATCCGGGTATATTTACATAATACTGGCCTTCACCGAGGCCCTTGAGAACCTTTCCTTCGAGTTCGAGAATATCGAGTTCTGGAGAAAAAATCCTGCTGTAATCGACGTATTCGTTCTTAAGAACTTCAATTCCTTTGTCTGTCATTTTTATCAACTGGCCACCGGGAACGATCTTCCTTTCGATCAGCCTCTCCTCTTCCAGCTGCTTTAGCTTTCTTGCTGCGGTTTTGGAGCTTGCCCCAGTATGCTTTTGAAACTCGCTCGATGAGACCTTGATGATTTTATTTATTGCTCCTATAAGTGCGAGTTTTTTAAGGTATTCAATGTCAGGCACTGTCGGCACCCATCTTAATTTTGAGATGCATCTCAATTATGAGATGTTATACAATGCATTTCGTTATAATAAAACTTTTGATAGCAAATTCCACCTGATGCCTCTCCAGTAAACTTTTTAGAATCTTCTGGGGTCGCCAAAGTTTGTCATCAATTTCACTGGCAGCTAACTACAATAAATCAAAAATTCGGAAAATAGTAAACCAGCTTTATCGTTTTTATTGATGCATAGGTTTCTGCATTTTGCCTGGTATAGCTGAAGGTTTGAACTCATTTTTTTAACTTCATGCCTCTATTAGTCATTTCAGTTTCTACATCTTCAAGCAAGGTTTTGAGATCGATCATAACTTCGGTTAAATGAGAATCAGAAGTATTTACGAGTCCTTCATCAACTGCATGCCTTATTCGTTGTAACATTTTTATTCTTTGATAGTTGAGAGTATTGGGATCTAGAGGTATAGAATGTTCAAATTTGTTATCTACCATTCTTTTTAACTCCTCATACTTTTCAGTAATTACAGGAATGTGATATACATAAATATATCAAAAGAATCAAAGGAAGAATTTATAGAGATAGTCTTTTTTGTACTCTCTTAAAGTCCTTTCTGTCTGAGAATTGGAAGTTCCTCATATCACATAACTTTAACCATACCAGGTTTAAGCAGTTCAAATTTGCGCCATTCGTTTCATATTTCCGTTTTCATGTTTTCGAATTCTCTGCAGGAACGACTTTTTAAAAGAATGCCCATTTGAGTAAAGATTGACTGCCTTGATGATTTCATAGACATTAGTAAGCTTATCCCTAATAATTTTCAGCCGATATACCTGAAACAAAAACGTGGGTTTCTTTCTGTTTTTCTTCCATTGTCAGTGCTTCTATATATCGCCTGACAATATGTCGATAGATGTAAAATCTTCGGTAGATGTAAAATCTTCGGTAGATGTAAAGTCTTCGAGAGCTTCAAATATTTTTATTTAGAACCTATCCGAAAAGTCAGTAATGCATATCGAAAAGTTGCAATAAATCTAAATGTTCGGGCATCCGTTCCGGTTTTGCATATTGCATATTGTAAAAGTTATAGCAGGTAACCACTTTTCGGATAGGCTCTTAGTGGAATACCTATAAGATATTGATTTCCCGAAGACTATACAGAACCTTATAGTAATCTCAAATCAGGATTTCTCATAGCATAATTTGAGTGTCGATCAGAGCAATTTCTTTCCTGCGTCCGGGCCGGGAGCACACTGGAAGACCTCGGCAATCTTAACTTCTATGAGCGTTTTTGCAGGAAGTCCGGGTTTTGCTGTATGTACGATTGACCGCATTTTTTCAAACTTTTCCCCAGAATCAATAACATCCGCTTTACCTTTTATTTGGAAGCAGCCACCTGTATCAGGACCCCAAACGTAAACTGCAACATTTGGATTCTCTTTTATGTTTGCCAGGGACTTAAGCATGAAATTATCTGCAATCCAGATTGTTTCGTCATCCACAAGCTGGCAGAATCCTATAGGTACTACGTTTGGAACTCCATCCTTTGAGGCCGTAGCTACAGGAAAGATCTTCACCTTTGAAAAGGCGGTTTTCATCTTTTCATCTAATTTTACCATAGTATCACAATCAAGAAGATCGTAGTATATATTAATATAGTTAAGCGTTATAATTCTGTATCGAACTTTTGTTTGTGTATTTTAGTGACCTTTCAAGACCAAAAACCCTCAAAAATTTCTGTAAAATTTTAAGTTGCTGAATAGATGCTAAATAGATAATGCCTTTTTCAGGAAGGCTACTGCTGATGGTTTAGAAACTTTTTATTATTCTCTGGTCTCCAATTTCATCCTCAAATCATGCAAAACAATAAAATTTTAATTTCATTGAAATAAATCTTATTTAATGGGAAAAGGAAACATAATAATCAATGAGTCAATAATAAAAACGATATTTTAAGGCAATATATTAGTTCCTGTTTTTATAAAAGATAGAAATTCGGATGGATCATTGTTTCTGAAAGAAGAAAACGAATTTAATAAACTCGGATGAAGTTTTATCATTCTTTTAAATTTCAAAAAGCGCCTGAAAATATTTAAAAGACTTATCTTCAGGGAAAACGTCGCCGGAGAAGTTAAGTATTTAGTATCTTGAATCCATCTATTGATTATACCATGACAAGAGAAATTGAAGTTGAGTGCCCCTCATGTTCCCCTGAAGAAGAGGTAGGGCACGAGGTTCTGAAAGAGGGGCAGAGTCCGCTTGTTCGCTGTCTGGAGTGCGGACAGGTGCATGCAGTGAAGCTTAAAACCCCTAAATCCGTCAGCTTGAAAGTGATAGTCAGTAAGATGGACATTTCAAACACTTACAAAACTGAACTGGATTCCGAGACTGTCCTTCAGGTAGACGATGAGCTGGTTGTAGATGAGGAGGAAACAGGAGTAGTGGTACCTATCCTGATTACTGCTCTTGATGCAGGAGGAAAACGGGTCCTGATTGCCCGGGCAGAAGATACCGAGACAATCTGGGGCAGAGCCATTGATGAAGTGACCGTAAAATTTTCCGCACAGGCAGGGACTGAAAAAAACAGAAGTTCTTGAAAAACGTGTGCCTGGCGATTATGAATTTGTCGTAGGAGCCGAAGAAAGAGTGGGGAATAAAAGCCTTTTTATTAATAAAATCAAGGTAAGGGATGGGGCATTCCGATCCAGAAAAGGCGATGTTGTGCTTGCAAAATACGTAAAACGGATTTTTGCGAGAAAGAAATGGGAAGGTTCGGGTCAGCGTGAATTCCGAAGAGGGCCGTGGTAAAGAAAAAGATAACAGAAAAAAGGAAGAGGAAGAAAAACTCGAAGCAATGCGCAGGCGCCTTGTAGACAATCTTGAGGCTTACCTGCTGCTGAAAGATAACGTCCGCGAGGCTATGCTCCGTGTCCCAAGGCATAAGTTTGTTCCAGAATATGAGCAAAGAGCAGCTTATATCGACAGACCCCTTGACATCGGCCACGGGCAAACAATCTCTGCCCCGCACATGGTTGCGATGATGTGTGACTCCTTGAACTCTCGGAAGGGTATAAAGTCCTGGAAATAGGAGCAGGTTCAGGGTATAACGCTGCAGTGATGGGAGAGCTCGTAGGAAAAAGCGGACATGTGTACACGGTTGAACGTATAGAAGCCCTTGCGAATTTTGCAAGGGAGAACCTGAAAAAAAACAGGATATAAAAATGTCACAGTGCTACTTGAAGACGGTTCAATGGGTTGTTCTTAGTATGCCCCTTATGACAGGATAGCTGTGACGTGCGCAGCTCCTTATATCCCTGAGCCTTTGCTGGAACAGTTTAAAGCCTGGAGGCATAATGCTTATTCCTGTGGGGGATTATTTTCAAGAACTATATAAAATTAAAAAAAGATAGCAGGGACACATACATAAAAAGAAAAAAGGTGAGGTCATTTTTGTACCCCTGATTGGTAAACATGGCTTCCGAAAAAGCCTGAAATGCTGAAGGTTCTGGTAAGAATAAGGACTAACCTGAATTCCTGATTGCTGTCTCGAGACCAAAACCGGGCTGAAAGTTCTGATAAAAGAAGCTGAATCCGATCTTTAAGTAGTATTTTTAATCTATTTATAAAAATTAAATTAGGTATTAATAAGTTTAAAATCATTTATTAAATATGGACATCGACACTTATGAGGATTTTGAGGAAATTCGAGTCAGGGATGTTTATATAGTCGATGTTTTTACAGACCCGACTCCTGTAGTGCTTCTTGAAGATCTGCAGGGAAATATGCTACCTATATACATAGGGCATCTCGAAGCTCTCTCAATAGGAAATGTAATTAAAAATATTTCTCCGCCCAGGCCTCTGGCTCATGACCTTATACTCACGATTTTTGAAAGGCTCGACATAAAAATCGAAGGAGTCTTGATTGATGAAAAGGTGGATAAAATCTATTATGCTCGGCTCCTGATAAAAAAGGACAACACTGTCATGCAGTTTGACGCAAGACCAAGCGACTGCATTGCCCTTGCCCTGCGTGTTGGAGCCCCTATAAGAGTCAAAAAAAAGGTGCTTGAAAGTTCTGAAGTCGAGATGTCAAGGCTCGAAGGCGCCCAGGTGATAAATATTTTCGGCTAGTTCTACTGGAGAGTGCAGATTTCGTGTTCAAATTTATTTTCTGATCTGGGGACCTTCGCTTAAACTTGCTTTTTAAGTCTGCTAAATGTCGGTTTTCGAATTATCTTTTACAATTTATGTATCTCCCTTTCCTTTAAAAGATTTAAACCAAAATGTCCGAGACTACTGTCCAGGACTATCATTGATCTGTAATCTTCTGTAGGACACAACAGGACTGCTTTTGATAGATGCTACTGTCCAAGACACTGCCATTGATCTAAGACTGCCAGATCTAAGACTGCCATTGATCTAAGACTGCCAGATCTAAGACTGCCAGATCTAAGACTGCCGTTAATCCAGGACTGGTACTAAGACTGGCAGTGGCTTAATTTCAACAAGCTTTTAATAAAAGTTAAATTTATTATCCCATAGATGCTCACCAAAAGAATAATACCATGCCTTGATGTGACCCTTGACAGAGCAGGTGGCTGTGTTGTTAAGGGTGTTGAGTTTGTGGACCTGAAAGAAGCCGGAGACCCTGTGGAACTCGCCAAGCGCTATAATGAAGAGGGCGCAGACGAACTTGTTTTTCTGGACATTACAGCTTCGGCTCAAGGCAGGAAAACTATGATCGATGTGATCGAAAGGACTGCAGATGAGGTTTTCATTCCTCTTACGATTGGAGGAGGAATAAATTCCATTGATGCAATTCGCCAGATTCTCAGAGCTGGGGCAGATAAGGTCTCAGTAAACACTTCTGCGGTCAAGAATCCTGACTTCATCAAAGAGTCCTCAGATATATTTGGAGCTCAGTGTATCGTCACTGCGATTGATTGCAAGCGAAACACTGACATAAAGAATAATCCCGACAAAAATATTCTGGAGCTCGAAGACGGAACACCTGCCTGGTATGAGGTTGTAATTTACGGAGGCAGAGAAGCTACAGGAATCGATGCCGTGCAGTGGGCAAGAAGAGCAGAAGAATTGGGTTCCGGAGAAATCCTGCTCACAAGCATGGACCGGGACGGCACATGTGCCGGTTATGACCTACCTATTACGAAAAAGCTCTCGGAAGAACTCGACATCCCAATTATAGCCTCAGGAGGTGTTGGAAATCCTCAGCACATCTATGAAGGCTTCTCAATTGGAAAAGCCGATGCCGCACTTGCAGCAAGTATTTTCCACTTCAGGGAGTACTCAATCAAAGAAGTCAAAGAATATCTGAGGGAAAGGGAAATTCCTGTAAGGCTCTAAAAGAAAAAGCAGAAAAAGATGGGAGTGGGGAAGACCAATGGAGATCTTAGAATTCCAGAGACCCATGTCCGAGATTTATGTGCGTAATGACCGGAATCGTCTCTTTTCGGTCAAGCCTTTTTTGAAAATGGTAGATGTCCGAGCTGTATGTGCATAATGACAGGAAGAGAAGAGGTAAGGCTATCATACTCTGGCTGGTTGAGGAAATTGGAGAACTTGCCGAAGTCATACGCGGGGAAGAGCCAGAAAATATAGAAGAAGAACTTGCGAATGCTTCACCTAGATAGGGGCACTTGTCAATCTTTACGGTGTAAACCTCGAAGAAGCCTTCCTTAAAAAAATATCCTGGGTGCCCTCTGTAAACAGAAGCCCTGTATCTGTATGGGCTGAGTACGGTAAGCATATCTTATTTGAGGAGCCTGATTTTCAGAAAGCTGATTTTCAAAAAGCTGATTTTCAAAAGGCTGAGTTTCAGAATTCGTTTTCTGGATCTTGACTATCCGGTTTTCGTCTTTCCGGAGATTTTTTTTCATATTTGCTTTCATATATTTTGAGATACTTTTTTATTTCTTAGAGACAATCTCTTATGCGGAATTCTTATCTGGATTCTCCATTTATCGGGGGATATATATGTCAGAAGCCGAAACCATGGAATTTCTTGAGGGCTTGCAGTTGAAGATTCTTAACAACACTGGCGAGGATCTTGTGCTCCAGGCTGAGAGAATTGAGAAAGGGAAATTCAAAAAAGGTCAACGGGCTCCAGCTAAAATTGAATCTTATGAGGAAAAGAGCTTTGAGCTCATTGCATGCGAAGGGAGCTGTGAAGGTGGAGCGGACATTGAAGGCTGGGTTAAGTATGGGCTGGGGTGTACGGAAGGGTACTGCAAAATACATTTCAGACACATGGGAAAAACAGATAAACTCGGCTACTCCTGTGAATGCCACATGCCTGATGGAAAGATGCTCTGCGAGGCTTCAAAAGATGAGAAAGCCAGGAGAACTGTGAACTTTATAATAGGGCCGAAAGCATAATACAGAGACATATTATCCGGCCTGTCCTACAAGGATCTCTCAGGCTGGACTTTATTCGTTCTTATCTATTTTTATCCTTTTTAATTGTCATTTTTTCATGACTTTTAACTATTGAATCTTTTAACTATTGAGTCCTGCAGGCAAGAAAAGTATGCCAAAGTTTAATTAAGGACAGGATCTCTAATCCCATCTGATGAAGCCTGAAAAACCGGAACTGCTTGCCCCGGCAGGAGGCATGGAAGCTTTTTTTGCAGCCGTAGAAAATGGGGCAGATGCCGTGTACCTCGGAGCTCGGGCTTTCAGTGCTCGGGGGTATGCCTCAAACTTTTCAGAGAAAGAGCTTGAAGAAGCCATAGATTATGCTCACCTGAGAGGCGTGAAAGTATACGTAACCGTAAATACGCTACTTAAGGAAGAAGAAGTAGAAAACGCACTTAAGCTACTTTCCTGGCTGAGAGAAATTGGGACTGACGCAATCATAATTCAGGATCTAGGGCTTATCTCTCTTGCAAGAAAATATCTGCCTGACCTTCCGCTGCATGCGAGCACGCAAATGACTTTACATAATAGCGAAGGGGTCGAATTCGCAAAAAAAATGGGAATGGAGAGGGTCGTGCTCTCAAGGGAATGCTCGCTTGAAGAAATAAAAAGAATTAAAGAGAACACAGAGACTGAAATTGAGGTTTTCATACATGGTGCTCTCTGTATTTCCTATTCCGGCCAGTGCCTCCTGAGCAGCCTTATAGGGGGAAGAAGTGGAAACCGGGGTTTCTGTGCCCAGCCGTGCCGTAAAAAATACAGGCTGTATTGCGAAGGGAAGAAAATCAAAACAACAGGCAGCTATCTCTTAAGCCCAAAAGACCTTAACACAACCTCAGGCCTGGGAGCCCTTATAGAAGCCGGGATTGAATCTTTCAAAATAGAAGGCCGAATGAAAAGGCCGGAATATGTTGCGGGCGTCGTCAGGATTTACCGCCGCCTGATTGACAGGTATATTGAAAACCCTGCAGAGTATTTCGTTTCCGAAGAAGAGCAGGAAATACTTACCCAGCTCTTTAACAGGGGTTTTACTCAGGGTTACTTTTTTAAAAACCCGCGCTGGGAGCTCATGAGCAGGGAAAACCCCCACAACCGTGGAGTTCCGGCAGGTACGGTTACAGGGTATGACAGACGTTCAAATCGTATCCGGGTAAAACTTTCCCGACCTCTTCGTCTCGGAGACGGGATAATGGTTGAAAATGCAGAGACCAGTCCCGAAGATAAAGGAAAAATCATATCCTCAATGTATACCGGAAAAGATCCAGTATACAGTGCAGGAGTAGGAGATACGGTAGAGATTCCTTTTGATTCAAGGGCACCCTCAGGAAGCACGGTATACAGGACGCATGACAAAAAGCTTATGGATTCCCTAAAAAAAGAAAGTGAGTCAGAAAGCCTGAGGCCTAAAATCCCTGTATCTATCACGGCAATCGTTGCATTTGGAAGACCTGTCAGGCTTGAGGTAAAAGACAGGGATTCCAATACCGTAACAATTGAGTCCGGGTATCTTGTCGAGAAAGCCGAAAAGCAGCCAACTTCAAAAGCCCGTATCGAAAAACAACTTTCAAAACTCGGAAACACGATTTTTGAGGCCGCTGAACTTCATGTCACAATGGAAGAAGATGTTTTTATTCCTGTAGGGCAGTTGAACGAGTTGAGGACAAAAGCAATAGAGCGGCTTGAAAATCTGCGGATTTCCAGGTGGAAGCGGAAACCTCTTGATACTCTACAGTCCTACGAATCTGAAGAAAAGGGATCAGTAGAAAGAGAATTAGTAGAAAGAGAATTAGTAGAAAGAGAATCAGTAGAAAGAGAATCAGTAGAAAGAGAATCAGTAGAAAGAGAATTAGTAGAAAGAGAATCAGTAGAAAGAGAATCAGTAGAAAGAGAATCAGTAGAAAAGGCAGGCCAAGAAACCGAAAAAACTGTTCAAGAGCGCCTTCCTATACATCCGATGCTCTCGGTTTCCGTTTATTCTCTTGAAGGGCTTGAAGGGGCGCTTGCAGGCGGAGCCGATAGGATTTATTTCGGCGAAGAGCTTTTCAGAAGGCCGAAAAAAACAGGGCAAGAAGAAGGCTCGGCAAAGGGAAAGAGGTCTGACGCAGTTTTTGAGAAAGCTGTCTCAGAGACTCAAAAGACAGGCAAGAAAATCTATTTCATAACTCCAAAGCTTGTTAAAGATTCCAGAATGGAGTCTGTAGAAAAAATCTTCTCTCATGTAAGGGAAATGGGAGCTGACGGGGTTCTTGTTTCAAACCTGGGAACCCTTGGCCTTGCAAAGGCCGGGAAAATTCCTTTTATTGTGGACAGTCCTCTGAACATCTTCAACAGCCGCACCTTTGCCTTTCTATTGCATGAAGGGGCTCAGATGGCTGTAATTTCTCCGGAGCTAACCCTTGAGGAATTAAAAAGCATTACGTTTCATGGGCTTGCAGAGTGTATTGTTTACGGTAGGCTTGAACTGATGGAGTCCGAACACTGCCTTACAGGCGGGCTTCTCGGGAACAATAAAGAAGGGCAGTGTAGTGCCCCATGCAGGTCAGGAAAGTTTACACTGGTAGATGAGAAAAACTACGAATTTCCCCTGCTCATGGACTATGAATGCAGGATGCACCTCCTTAACTCAAGATCACTCTGCATGCTTGAATGCCTTCCTGAAATTCTCGAAAGCGGAGTTTCAAGCCTCAGAGTCGAAACTCTGGGAATGGATAATCCAGACGAGATCCGAAAAGTGACCCGGGCTTACAGGAGAGCAATTGATACTTACCTTGAAACCGGAAAAAGAGGATCGGAAAACTGCGAAAAGCTTGGAAAAGGCTTTACTACAGGACATTATTTCAGGGGTGTACAGTAAAAGTCGGAATTACCGGAAAGGGTGTACAGTAAAGTCGGAATTGCCTGAAAAATGGACTACAGGGTGGAAAAACTATGGAAAAACTGGAGAAAATGGAGTTTTCGAAAAAAGAAGCCCCAAAATCTTTTTGTCGGGCTCGATCCGTGGAGGGAGGCAACTGCTTGAGACGTACAGGTTTATGTTTGATGCTCTCGAAGAGGCTGGGGCTGAAGTGTTGAGCTGGCACGTTGCAGACCCTGAGCTGGAAAAAAACCGAAATGAGAATGACAGAAGAAGAGATCTATGCCAGGGATATGGATTTGCTTGTAAAAAGCGAAGCCTTGATTGCAGAAGTAACAGTGCCATCTACGGGTGTGGGTTACGAAATCTGCAGGGCGCTTGTACAGGGAATTCCCGTGCTCTGTCTTTACAGCCCTGATGCCGCAGTTTCGGCAATGGTACTGGGAAATCCCGACCATTACTTGAGGCAAGAGCTTATCCGGACAAAACCTCACTCAAAAAAATTATTACTGAGTTTATCCGGGCTCTCTGAGGAAAAAAAGCCTGGGGTTATCCTTCTTTTTGAAAAAACGCCATTGGACGCCCGGTAAAGTTCGGATTGTAATCTTTATGGCTCATAACCGTATTATAAAACTCGGTGATAATTATAAATAAGTTGAATCCCTAAGTATGATTCATGGTAATTGGAATTATAGAAGTTTCAGTACTGATTCTGGCAATCATAGTGGCTTTTCTCCTGTATAAAGCCCTGAAGACCGCAACCAGCCTTGCAATAAATGCAGTACTTGGGGTCTTAGTCCTTATGGCAGCAAAACTTTTGCTTGGACTTGAAATCGCAATTACCTGGGTAGCAGTTCTTATCTGCGCAATAGGGGGCATTTTCGGAGCGCTTGTTATAATTGTGCTGAGTTATTTGAAAATAGCTTTCATATAACAATAAATAGGCAAAAAACTAAAAGGAAGATTGAAAGCTACAGGGAGATTTTTGAGAAAACTTTTTTTAAGAAGTTTTGAAGAATAATTCAAGGTTTCCGAAAGACTCCTTTAATCAGATGCCTCCTGTAAACTGTCCCTTTGAAATTTTTTTCTTTTATTACATCTTTGAGCTCTATTATTTCGAATTTCTTGAAAAGTACCTTTATCTCTTCTTTAGTAAAATAGTGATAGATTATCCCGTTTTGCCGGGCAAAAGTCTTCTTCTCATAAGGGATTGAAGTTTCTCCTCCACAGCGCATATCCTTATAACCGAAGGCCTCGAAAAAGAAAAAACCGCCTCCCCTGAGTATATGACTGAATTCTTCTACAGCGGATTCCCTTTCTTCTTTAAATAGATGCTGAAGTACTCCGTAACAGAGAATTCCATCAAAAGCCTGGGCTTTGAAGGGAAGGTCCGAGATACTTGCACAAAGGTGCTCGGCAAACCGTCTACTCCTTGCAAGCTGAGCTCTGGAACCATTAAGAGCCGTTATAGAAATGTCAATTCCTACTGCATTGTAATGCCTTGCAAGTTCTCCAAGGTATCTACCATTTCCTGAACCTGCATCAAGAACCATGGACCCAGGCAGAAGATAAGCCTGGATATCCCGGACAGGGGCAGGCCCACCCCATTTCAAGTGGGTATATTCTTTGTCCCAGGCCAGAAAATGATTTTTCGTGGAACTTGCCTGTGAATCTGCAAGGTTAAAAGTATCCGATTTATCCATTTTTGCAATTTATCGTGTTTATGCGTGTTTTTCAGGATTGTAATTTGAAGCTTCTTCAAACCTTTCTACCAGAAATTCCTTTTCAAATGAAGATAGGAACCATCCAGCTTTGGGGCCTGAACCCTGCCCAAGTAATGAAATATAGATCGCCTTGAAAAGCTCCCTGGGGTCCACCTGAGGAGCAGGAGTGTCCAGCTTTTCTGCAATCCGCCTGTTCAGTTCGGAACCCTCGTCCTTTGCAGAATAAACCAGCATATGGTATTCTTCTCCACTGATTTCGCCTCTGGACTTGATAAGGGCTGCAAAGGCTGAAAGAAAAGCTCTCTGAAGCTCGGACAGGGTTGCTGCCTGTACAGGCACTTTTTCTTTCACTTTAAACTTGGCAAAGGGCGGAGCATAGAGTTTTAGCCATTTAGATACGTTATCTGCCAGTTCTTTTATACACTTTTTATCTTCAGTTGAAAAACCTGAACGTTTTACGATTTTCAGGACTTGGTCAAAGTCTCCCCTTGCTACCTGATATATAGTCACCATCTGCTTGAAGGGAATTTCAGACTGGCAAATTCCTGTTGCCCGGGAAAGTTCATACACTCTTCTCTGAAAAGTCCCGAGAGAAGGATCATTTTCCCTGAACTGTGTCCTGAGTCGTTCGTATTCGTCCACAAGGGTGAGGAGAGGCTGTCCAGGGTCGAATTGAATGTGTTTTTCAGGTTTTGTACGGATTATCAGGTAGCGAAGAACTTCAGGAGGTATGATTTCCAGCATGTCCGAAATCGAGACAACTACTCCTGTAGAAGAAGACATTGCTCCCTGTTTTCCAAGCATTATCCACTCATAGACAATTGGATACGGAGGTTCATGCTCGAAAATTTCTCTGACTATTCTCTTTCCGGTATCGTAAGAACCGCCTCTCGAAGCATGGTCTTTTCCGAAAGGTTCGACAGTCACCCATAAAACTGACCAGCGGGCAGGCCAGTCTACGCGCCAGGTAAGTTTTCCTCCCCCTGCCATGGGTACGGTTCCGGAGTGCCCGCATTCACAGACATAGTCCACGGTTTCGGCTTCCAGATCAAAACCCGTTACCTTCGTTGTTGTAATCCTTCCGCATTGATTGCATCTGGGATTGAAAGGGCTCCAATCCGGAGCTACGGTTTTCCCCGAGACTTCTTCCAGGATTTTTGCAATGGCATCTCTTTTAACAAGGGCAGTTTTTATTGCTTCGGTGTATTTACCTGTCTTATACATCTCGTCTGCCCTGTAAACCTGAGGATTAATGCCCAGTCGCTTGAGGGCTTCCAGGAAAGGTTTCAGGAAATGCTCGGCATAGTTTGCGCAGTTTCCACAGGGGCAGGGGATTTCGGAGATGGGCTTTCCTACATGTTCGACGTAACTCTCGGGAAGAAATGGGTAAACCTTGCGCAGGGGATCATAATTGTCAGCAATATAGATAAAGTCGGCATTCGCTCCCTTATCAACCAGAGCCCGATAAACAGCATCGGCAGTTACGACTTCTCTCATGTTGCCTATATGGATGTTCCCCGACGGAGTGATGCCTGTGGCAACAAGATGTTTGCCGCTCTTTTTTAACACGTCTTCGGCTATGACGTCTGCCCAGTGAATTGTGTCAGCCATATTTCTCACCAGAATCAAGCCTTTTTTTGAAAAGGCTTGAGCGAAAACCCCTCTAAGAGGCGTGGTAACAACCCTTTTCAAAAAGGTTTGATCGAAAACCTCTAGAAAACTATTGAATCCCTGGGTAGTTATTGCAAGCCTTTTCAAAAAAGGTTTGAACGAAAAACTTTGAATTCCCTGCATAATTATCGTTTCAACTAATAAACCTTGGGCTAGAAGGCAAGGAACCGAAGTCTGTTTCTATTTTGTGTTTTTCTGGCAATAAATATGTAAATGAAATCGAAAAGAAAACCTGGATGTAAAAAATAAAAAAGGAGAAAAATTAATGGAGGTTCAAAGGCAAATTAATTCAGGAGTCTGCAGATTTACGGAGATTTAATATGGCACTTTATCAAGGAAATCAAGTAAACTTGATTTGCTAATAAATAAAAGCATGTATAAATATATAAATATTTCGAAATGGGTCGAATATGGAAATAAATAATGAGAATATTAGGACAAGCTATGTGAAAACAATATAAACTTATACAATCATAGGAAAAATATTAAGAACGAAATAACTGGCTGCGAAACTCTGGAAAATAGGATAAGACTGGTTAACAATATTCATGTCTGCTATCATCTGTGGCAAGTTTTGCTTTAATAAAAGTAACCTTGGCTTTTGTATATCCAGCATGAGTAAGTGCAATTTCCTTTGCTTGGTCTGCAGTAACGTTATCCGTTCTGGTAGCATTTTCGTTTACTGACAAGGTTCCAGAAATTGTGGGGGATACTGCTTTATTGGCATTACTGGGTGACTCATCCTCTGCAGATGTACAGCCAGCAACGCTGATTGCTAATGGACATACCATTAACATTGTAAATACTTCTTTTTTTACAGGCGCAAATACCTCGCCAGATACAGCAATGGCTACAGGGAAGGGCAGGTTACAGTTGAGGATTCGAAAGCTGTATCAGGATGATAAGTAAACTCTCAAAAAAATAGAAATAACAGCAGGGACGGTGGTCGCTATTTTCCAAGGAAGAACTTTTCGGACCTGCCTGAAGGGTTTAATAGTTGTTTTACTACTGTTTTTTTTTGGCAGGCCCGGGGTTTGTTCAGTCTTGATCTTGTTTATCCCTGCTGTGGAGGAACATTCAGGTTTCTACCTGAATTCTTTCCTTAAGCGATCTGCTTTCTGAAGAGGTTGCAGGAATTAATCTTAATATCGAGCAACTTTTCGATGTTCATCTTTGCAGCAATACCTTTTGCAGCGCCTGGTACTGACGTTATAATACCAATGTCGAGTTCTTCACGCAGCTCGCGCATAACGTGCTCGTCTACAAGGTCCATCTTGTCGACCCCGAGTTTCTTTGCGACGTATTCTTTTGCCTCGCCTATGCGCATATTCTTTGAGAACTCCATCCTCGCAACAAGGTCTCCTGCAGCTCTCATTCCAGTCATACCTGAAGCCATTATGTGTGCGATCGGCATACCCAGAGGGTCGCCGACCCCGATCTATATGCCGTCTACGCCTGCAATTTCGACCATTGCTTTGCTTGCCCTTGTAACGGCATCAATAGGAGGAGTTTCGAGCATTGGAATCCCGCCCACGCCCATTCCCATGTCAACGTGACAGGGGATTGGAGACGCTTCGACAGCTGCCTTCATGAAAGTAACTGCACGAGAAAGGTTCCAGGCTGAGGTTTTACTGGTATTGGTGTTGCACACAGGCCCGAAAACATTTGCTCCAGCCTTTGCAACAAGAGGAGCCTGCTGGTGAGGCCAGAGACCTGCAAGGGTAACGCCGTCATACTGAAGGTTTCCGTGCATACCAAGTACGCATTCTCCAGCCATGCCTGCTTCAATATACATGTCAGGAAACTCTTTTCTGAGGGCTTCAATTGCATGGAGTGTGCCATACATGTCCCCGTCGCCTGCTGCACCTGTTGTGTCAAAGTTGACCCCATCGGCACCGGAGGCAAAGAGTTTCTGCATAACCCAGACTGTGTCTCTTGTCAGGTGTTCTGCAGCGTGTTCCATTGATTCCCAGGCTTCAGGGATCTTGAAAGCCTTCATAAGGTCTCCAGGATTCTCGAAAGGCCCATCAGGTGTATAGTAAAGTCCCATATTTGGCATTGCACCGTAAAACAGTGGAATAACCATGTTCTGCTGGCAGACTTCCATTGCCTGACATTCATTTGATACGACAGGTTTTACCGGCTTGAAACTGTAATCAATGTGACCGAGTTCCATCGTGTCAGCACCAAAAGCACGCTCGTGGGTCATGCAGCCAACTAAACGGCTGGAAGGAATACCAACACCACTGTTACCCTGGTCACCGTCAAGCCTTATAGTGCCGATATCGTGCGTGACAGGAATTTCCATACCCTGTTCAACACTCACAGCCTTGCCGGGCATCATAAGGATCTCTGCAAGCTTGTCCATTTCATCGGCGCTGAGGGCAGGGATCTCGCCAAGGTCGGCCGCATTTGCAGTTCCGGCTTCGATCTCCGCCATTATTTTTTCTTTGGTAAGGTAGACACGTTTACCGTCTCCCATACGCAAAGCGTATTCAGTTGCCATTTTTATCCTCCGTTCTTTTTATTTTTAATTCAGATTTAGAAAACTTTATTCTGGGGTTCAGAATTGGGATACAAAGGTTCTGGCTTGCCAGAGAGCTACTATCGCCAGAATAAGGATCAAAATCATCCACAGGATCTTTGCTTCCGGTATGAAGGAATTTGCCCAATATGCATTGTAAGCTGCTAGAGCCGCTGCTGTTTGCGTCATATTTTAATCCTCCATTGAATCAAACATATCTGAGGCAGGCATCAGAGCCTCGAACTCTGCCGAAATCTGTTATCGTGTACTTGTGCAGCAGAAAACCTTTTTTGTAGATTCCGTTGTCGTCAACTTTCTGCTCCACATCCTTTAGCATTCCTCCAGAAGCCAGTTCAATGATGTCAAAGTTAATGCTGTCTCTCTGGAAATTGCTCCTCATACCATACTCTTCCTGGATCTTCGAAACGACTTCATAATTCCAGTGTTCCTTTCCGTCCAGGAAAAGTTCCAGGATCCTGAACTTGATAGGACGATTTTTGCTCACTTTACTCACCTCTCAGAGTTTCAAGTTCACTTGCGTCTTCAGTAAACATAATGAAACTTCCAGCGATACAGAGAGCGCCGCCTATAATAATGGTCCAGTCCGGAACATCTCCAAAGAAGAGGAAAATGAAGACGATTGCACAGAGTCCATATAGGTTTCCAATTCCCTGGCCTCTCCCAACTCCTATGAGTGGGAAAGATTTGTACCATGTAACGTAACAGAAACCAAAGGTGATACCTGCGAAGATCAGGATCAATATGGTCAGAGGTTCAAATGCCTGCAGTGCAAACGAGTACATTGGAAAGCCTACAAGTGCAAGAATTGGCACAATGATGATCCACCAGATAATGTTTTCACCAAGGAAGCGAAGAGTCAACCCGGCATCCGGTTCTGCAATATCAAGACCTTTGCCTGCAATTGCACCTTCAATGCCCCAGCCGGCAGCAGCCATCAAACCTCCGAGATATCCTATCCAGGGGACGTTACCTGAAGAAAGTTCAGTAAAAAGCCCGCCGCCATAAATAGAAATACCTCCCAGAACGATGACTGCAATACCGATTGCTGCCCTCTTGGAAATCTTTTCTCCATACCAGTAGTAAGCAAGAATCGAACCCACTACAGGGTAAAGAAGGCCTGCAACAGCTGCAAATGATCCCCCGATAAAGCCCATAGCAATGAAAGAACCTAGAATTGCCATAGGACCACCGAAGATAGAAGCTAGGAAGAACCACTTGGAGCAGGGGTGGAATTCCTTAAGAGTCCTTACGAGTTCTCCGTATTTTCCAAGTACTCCGTTCCAGACCATAAGTGCCAGCATGACTGCTAAAGCATTAAAGGCAGTGATCAGTACGGCAGTCACAACAAGAGATACGCCGTCTCCACTTGTTTTAGCAATAGCACTACTCATTTCATCAAACGGGTTAAGAACCCAAACAACGGTTCCTGGCAAATACCAGATTCCCCAGAATATAGCACAGAAAAAGGCCCACATGTACCCTTTACTGATTTTTCTTTTACTTTCCTGTTTTTTTAAAGCTTTCAAATCCACGAAAACTCCCTCCATTTTTCAGAACGCTGTGGAGTTCCCTCAGGACATAATCTCCAGTCCATCTCCACAACCTGAAAGTGCAGCCCAAAATCTCCTTTTGCGGGTTTCATATCTCGGGAATATTTTTCAAGTTCTTTTTAGATTCAAACTTATTTTCAACTTAGATTCAATCTTCTTTTTAACTGCTGTTTTTTAGCTGCTTTTCAACTTAGATTCAATCTTCTTTTTAACTGCTGTTTTTTAGCTGCTTTTCAACTGCTGTTTTTTAGCTGCTTTTCAGACTGCATCTAAGTTTTCCATTTTTACAATCGTTTCAGCCATTTTTGTAATATTCCCTTGAGCGACACGACTTGCAAGACCTGTTCCAGCTATATCCTGAGCTACAGTCTCACAAAAATGCACAAAATAGAGTGTTGCAGAAAATGTATGCTTGAATACACTTTCTGCAGTTTAAACCGTTTTCTAAGGCTGCTTTATCAGACGCTTAGGGCTGCTTTTACCTTGGCGACTGCGTCATTAGCGCTTTCACCGTAGATATCTGCGCCGATCTTGTCTGCCCAGTCCTGGGTAACAGGAGCTCCACCAACCATAGTCTTTACCTGGTCGCGGACACCTGCTTCTTTCAGCTGTTCCTCAATCTGGATCTGGTTGACCATTGTGGTTGTCATAAGTGCGGAGGATGCGACAACCTGTGGTTTGAGTTCTTTCACTTTTTCTACAAAAGTCTTAATTGGGACATCTCTTCCAAGGTCCACTACTTTGAAACCTGCAATGTTAAGCATGGAAGCTACAATGTCCTTTCCGATGGAGTGGATGTCGCCTTCGATGGTCCCGATAGCAACGGTTCCGAGGCTCTTGGTCTGAGACTTGCGCCTTTCCATTTCAGGGGTGATAACTTTTATACCGGCATTCATTGCCTCGGCAGCTGCAAGTACGTGGGGCAGGAAAAGTTCACCCTGACCGAATTTTTCTCCTACTTCTTCCATGCCTGCAGTAAAGCCTTTCTCAATAAGCTCTACAGGGTCAACTCCTGCGGCAAGGGCTTCATTTGCCACTTCTTCTGCAAGTTCGTCGTCAAAGTCGGTGATTGCTTCTTTTGCTTTTGCAATGATTTCTTCTTTGTTTGCCATTTTTAGATCTCCTGAATATCTGGATATTAATTACATGCCTCTGAAGGCTTTGTCAGCTTTGTCCACGATTGCCTGCATGTCCTTGAGAATGTCTGCATCGATTGGGGTTACCTGGTGGTTTTTAAGAACGTCCTCTACCTTTTCGTGTGCAACTGTTGCAAGGTCTTTTGAGCCTGCTGCAGCCCAATCTCCAAACATGCGCCTGTCGAGGAGCATTGGGTTGGATGGGTAATCCACAAGCTGCCTGGTCTGTTTAAGGGCCAGGAAATTATTTCCGATGCCTACTTTCTGGATAGATTCAACTGAAAGAGTTTCTTCCGAGACAGGAATTCCCTGCATGGCTTTCTTAACCATACTGAAGATATCATTGTCAATAACAAGCTGTTCCATTGAAAAAGTCATTCCGAGCTCAAGCATTCCGGCTCCGTAGATGGTGTTGGCACCGGCAAGAGCAGGTAGGAGAGTGGTCATGGTTTTTCGTGGCCTGCCTGATCGTCCGGGACCTTAGCATCAGACTAGGAACCTGCCACATAGGAGGGAAGGCCGTAGAACTGGGCAAGCTTTGCGACTGCAGCACTGATAAGACCGAGTTCAGGAGAGCCGACAGGTGCTGTACCTTTCTTGAGGTCAAAAGTAGTTGTGGAACTTCCATACCAGACCTTAGCTCCAGGTACCGTCAGCTGGGCAAGTATGATTCCTGAAAGAACTTCGGCATTGTGGGTTACAAGGGTTCCTGCAAGATATACAGGAGAAGAACCACCGGACATCGCCATACTCAGGACATTTACAGGAATTCCAAAGCGAGCGCCCTTGATGATGACCTGACAAGCGTTTACACTGAGCTCAAGCGGGCTGGTAGGGCAAAGTAGCATGGAGAAAATAGGTTTTCTTTCTTGCTTCTTCTTCATCGCCGCCATAATAGGCCTTTACAATGTCCCTGTAGTATTCGACATTTTCGCCAACAGGATCAATGTGGTGGTAGTGTTTTGAGGTGTTTGCAAGAGGAGTAAGTGTTTCGTGGACATCCTGAGCGCCCTGTCCTGCAATATCTCTTGCAGAGACTGGCAGAGAGAAATAGTCAATGTTTTCTGCCCAGTCACAGAGTTTTGCGATGTCTGCAATGTCCTTTTCGACGGAGTCGACTGTTACATACTTGCCGTCCTGGTATCTGCAGACCTTAACACCGGTACCGAAACAGGTCCAGTGGACTTTGCCACCGCATTCCTGGACGGTATTAAACTTTTTGTCACGGCCCCAGAGTACAAATCTGGACGGGGCTAGCTGAAGAGCTCTTCTTACAAGATATTCAGGGATCTTTACAACGTTGGTCTTTTCATTAACTTCGCAGCCATTTTCCTTGAAGATCTGCCTTGCCTCCGGGTCAGAAACCTGAATTCCTGGGTTCATCAGAACTTCCATGGTTGCATAGTGAATTGCCTTAAGTTCGTCAGTGGTAAAAGGTTTAATTCTACGCCATTAAGTGCATTAAATCCAGCAACTGCATTATTTTTTGCCATTTTTTATAACCTCCGAATAAGAATGATTTAAGCCAGCAACTCTTTTGCTTTTGCAACAGCCTCGGTTGCGTTTTCAGCATAGCAGTCTGCACCGATTTTGTCAGCCCAGGCCTGGGTTGCAGGTGCACCGCCTACCATGACTTTTACTTTGTCCCTGAGTCCTTCTTCTTTGAGGAGCTCAATTACACCTTTCTGTCCCTGGAGAGTTGTGGTCATAAGGGCGGAAATTCCAATCATATTGGCATTGACTTCCTTTGCCTTCTCAATAAAGTTCCTGATTGGAACATCACGGCCGATGTCATGTACTTCAAAGCCGGCAGATTGGAGCATTGTGGACACGATTGCCTTCCCAATATCATGAACGTCACCTTCTACGGTACCGTTCACAATAACACCGAGCTTTGAGCTGGAAGCCCCTTCAGGCATAAGATCCTTAAGAGCTGCAACCCCTGCAGTCATCGCATCGGCAGCCATCATCACATGTGGCAGGAACAGTTTTCCTCTCTCGAACGGACACCAACCTCATTCATGCCTGCTGCAAGTCCTTTTTTCAATTATTTCGGAAGGTTCCAGTTCTCCTTTAGCTTTTTCAACTACAGCGAGTACTGTATCCTTCTTGCAGGAAATTATAGCATCTGCAAGTTCCTGAAGTAATTCTTCTTTGCTAATGTTGCATCCTCCGTTTTAGTTTTTGAACTAGAGACTTCTCTCCTGTAATTATCACGATTATTCGTGAACATTCAGGCTGTAAGCTCATGCTTCTGGGTGAAGCGATGAATATACAGGAAGAAACTCACGATCACCATGGGTGGGAAGCCATGATCACCTCAAGTGAGACAATGGAACCATGAAGAGTTCATGATTACGTTGATTGGGGTTCATGAGTGTTTTAGCAGAGGGGGTGTTTTTTCGTGCCATTTTAATCCCGTCTGATAACTCATCTTTCAGATGTCTCCAATACTTTGTTGGTCATTCGCATATATATATTTTTCTAAAAATTCTGTAATGAATTTGGGGGTATTATTTATAGTTTTTGGTTTTTCATGTTTCATTTGTATATTGAGGAAGAAAATAAAATTGAATTATCAAAAAATATAAATATTAAATATCCAAAATGTATTTTTCTAAAGTTTCTTCTGGTTTAAATCACCAGGTTTAAATCACCAGATAGTAGAACGCAAGATAGTGTTCTGGTGGAGTCTGCTTTCAGGCCGCACCCCATAAAGCAATATTTTGTTGTCCATGGTCGAAAAAGCCATAGTCAGATTTTGCGTCGTAGTGGATTTTCCAGTACCACCTTTTCCATAGATTGCTATTTATCTCATCTATTTACCTTTCTCTCTATTTGCGCCCTACTAAACTCCGAGACCGGCAACCGTTGTACTATATAATACTATTTATGTCTTTTGATCAGTTGGAAAGTATGTCACCTATAATTGCCTTTATTTGTAAGCTTCGGGAAAGGATTAGTAAAGGGAACGAATTAGTAAATAGTCCCCTTAAATTGCAAAGCTGAAGTAAACTACAGGAAGAGTCTTTCATGGGTCACGAGGGCCTCTTATTATGCAATCTTTGTGTGCAGATCCTGCCGGTACTACATCTGCCCTGTATGCTGCAAAGAACTAGGCTTCTTTTGACAAAAAAGATAATGAAATCAAAAAGGTAATGAAATCAAAAAGAATATGTGGATTAAAAGGTAATGAAATCAAAAAGGATATGTGAATTAAAAGGTAAGATCATAAGCCTTCAGATTCCCCATACCCCAAAATGCAGAGCCTGTAAGCCCTGTTGACGAGTTCCAGCATTCTGGAATCTTCCCTCTCAAATTTTTTATTCCGCAGGCCGAGGGAAAGGTATTCGGCAAAGGTCAAAAACTTTTATTTTTTTCGTCCTGTCCGGCTTCAATAAGATTTTGCATGCAACCCCGCAGTTCGTGATAATTAGATCACAGCCCAGTTTTTCCGCAGCTCGTTAGCGGGTCAGACGGCCACATCCAGGGACTCAGATGGGATAATGTACCCTTACTACCACCTCCAAACCACAAACATGCCGAATTTGTAGGTGTTTCATTGGCAAGCTCGGTGCCCAGGAATTTGCTCAAGCACATCTCTTGCTCTTGATATACTCTCATTGCCCTGGTCAGATGGCAGGGATCATGATAAAGAGCTTATGCTTGAGCACAGCCTTAGGAGTGAGTTTCCTTCCCTAATAAGAAGTTCAAGGTACTGGGGAAACATGCAGCACCTGAAAATCAAGTTTCCCAAAAATTCTAGGGTAGATGTTCTTTAAATGCCTTAAAGCACCAGGGCAGGCTGTAATAAGAGTTTAGCCCCCCTTTTCGGATTTCTTCA
>Ga0268359_11676_pt1 | contig 31977 bp, 34 predicted proteins | sample BioMet11_FD_194416 | JGI IMG/M metagenome (GOLD analysis project Ga0268359, IMG submission 194416) | Sewage microbial communities from Oakland, California, United States - Biofuel 11 (PacBio Assembly) | ecosystem: Engineered > Wastewater > Sewage > Unclassified | place: USA: California | collected...
TAAGTTCGACCTCAAATGACAGTTGTGAAATGCGTTTAGATAAGGAAGGTGATTTCGAACCATGGCAATCAATGCATTCCAAGCGGCGCTCCTCGGCCTTTTTGCGTGTCTCGCGTCGCTTCCCGGCATGGGTGGCACGACCATCGGTAACTACACGCTCGGTCGTCCCCTTGTCGGCGGTCTCTTCGTTGGTCTGATCCTTGGCGATGTCACAACCGGCGTCATCGTCGGCGCGGCCATCCAGGTTGTCTACATCGCCCTGGTCACGCCTGGCGGAACCGTTTCGGCCGATGTCCGTGCCGTCACCTACATCGGCATCCCTCTGGCCATCCTCGCCATCCATTCTCAGGGTCTCAATCCCTCCTCAGCCGAGGCGCAGGCACTCGCGGCTGCCCTTGGTGCGGCCGTCGGTACCCTCGGCACGGTTCTGTTCTATGGCACCGCCACGATCAACCTGGTCTGGCAAGGCATCGGCTGGAAAGCCCTCGAGACCAATGACTGGGGCAAGATCAAGAAGACCCTCCCGTTGGTCGACTATGTCTGGCCTTGGATCGGCCACATCCTGCTTTCGTTCATTCCCACGTTCATCATCTGCATGGCTGGCTCCAGCATGGTCCAGGTCATGAAGGACTACCTGCCGATGGACGGCATCGCGATGAAGACGCTCTTCACGGTTGGCTCGCTGCTTCCCGCCGTCGGTATCGCGATCCTCTGCCGTCAGGTCATCCAGAAGCCGCTTGATTGGCTTACCTTCATCTTTGGCTTCACGCTCGCGGCCGTCCTGCACTGCAACCTGATTGCCTCCGCGATCATCGCCTGCTTCTTCGCTCTCATCAACTATGAAATCCAGCGCGTCAAGTCGCCTGCTCGGGCGATTGCCGACGGCTCTGCCGTCGATGAGGAAAAGGAGGACATCTAATGGCAGAACCTAGGAAGGTATCCGACGCTACCCGTAAGAAGACGTTCCTGCGCTGGATCTACGGCAACCTGACCTGCTTCTCGCAGGAGCACATGCAGACCTTCGGCTATCTGGCCGCCATGCTTCCTGTCGTCGACGAACTCTACGACACCGACGAGGAGAAGGTCAACGCGCTTCGCACCTATACGGCGTTCTTCAACACCGAGCCGCAGATCGGTACTATGGTCGTTGGCCTGACGGTTGGTCTTGAGGAGGCTCGCGCCAATGGTGAGACCATCGACGACGAGACCATCAACGGCATCCGTGCCGGTCTCATGGGCCCGCTTGCCGGTCTCGGTGACTCAATCATCGTAGGCACGTTTATCCCCATCCTGCTGGGCATCTCCCTCGGACTCTCGACCGGCGGCTCGATCCTCGGCCCCCTCTTCTACATCATCTCCTGGAACCTGGTCGCGTACTTCGGCATGAAATATGCGTTCAACTCGGGCTACAAGCTTGGTAGCTCTGCCGTCAGTGCCCTTGTCGGCCCCGAGTCGAACGCCTTGCGCAGCTCTATCGCCATGGTCGGTACCATGGTCATCGGTGCTGTGGCCGCGACGTGGATCAGCATCAACACCTCGCTTGTGCTCCCCGGTGTCGGCTCGTTGCAGAACGTCCTGTGGTCAAGTGGCACGACTGTCACCTCCGCGGCGCTCTCGTCGGCCGGTGACGCTGGCGTGTCATTGAACGTTTTCGGTTCCGGCATCTATCCCAAGCTGCTTAACATAGTCTTCGTGTATCTGTGCTGGTGGCTCATGACGAAGAAGAAGATCTCCCCGACCATGGTCATGCTCATCCTCGTGCTCATCGCCTTCGTCGGTGTCCTCGTCGGATTCTTCAACCCCGGCCTGTCCTACTAGGTACTATCGGAGGAGACGATCTCATGGGCACGAAGCTGGCGGATAGCGAGCGTGAGGCACTTGTCCGGGAGGCCAAGCTCCAGACGAAGGCGATCATGCGTCTTGGGATCTGGCAGCGGCTTGCCTACTCGCTCCTGGCTGTTGGCATCCTGGTCGGATGGTGGGGGTTCCAGTCGGACGGACCGGATTGGTCGCGCCCCGCAGGTATCATCCTTGCCGCCGTCTTCGCGGTCGTGTCGGCCGTCCTCTACGTCGGTATCAGACATGCCAAGCAAAACGTCAGGAACATCCTTTCTGTCGCGGGCGTGGACATCGGGTCGAAGGAAGAGGCCTCGGTCAGAAGCGTGGTTGGGAAGAAGGGGTCCGATTCGGCCCAAAGCGCGACGGCGCCTCGAAAGGTCGGTCATCGGTCCTTGAGATCATCGAAATGATATCGTGGGGAGGGGAGAGACAGGGTCTCTCCTCTCCTCGTCCTTATCCCATGTCGTATTCCTGGCGAGGCGGACAGATATGGCAAGCGTGAGTTCCGACCAGATCCGTATCGTGTTTTCCGATGTCGATGGCACGTTTGCCGACGCGAGGCACCAGCCGATCCTCGAGAGCAGGCCAGTCGTCGCCATGATGACCGAGCGGGGCATCCCCCTTTGTCTGGTCTCGGCAAGAATGCCCGAGGGGCTGGCCTCGTTCCACAGTGTGCTCGGGTTCACCGGGCCACTCGTCTGTTACAGCGGCGCCTACGTCCTCGACGAGAATGGAAACGAGCTGCTCGACCTCCCCATTGCGGCTGGTGTCGCCGAGGAGGTCAAGGGCTTTCTCGCGTGCAAGGTTCCAGACGTGTGCTGCAGCGTCTATGGGTATCACTCGTGGGTCGTCGACGATGACCAGGACCCACGCGTGAGAAACGAGGAGCGTCTCGTCCATGTGAAGGCCGAGGTCTGCCATGACATTGCCAGGCACTTTGGTGCCGGCGTTCACAAGCTCCTGCTCATGGGGGAGCCTCCCATGATCCTGACGGCCGAGGAGTGCATGAGGAAGGCATATCCCGAACTGGCCGTCACGCGCTCAAGTGACATCCTCCTTGAGATCATGAGCGGCGAGGCGAGCAAATCGCGGGGTATCCGCGTCGTCTGCGACCATTACGGCATCGACCCCTCTGACGCGGTGGCGTTCGGAGATGGGTGCAACGACCTCGACATGCTTCGCTTCGTCAAACGGAGCTGGGCCATGGCCAACGGCGAGCCTGAGGTCAAACGTGCGGCGAGCCGTGTCACGACATGGACGAACGACGAGAACGGTGTCGCGCGCACCATTCGCGAGCTGCTTATGTCCGAGGGCTGATGAGATGACGGGTTACAGTTGGCGTATCCTGCGGGCAGGAAATGGCATCTCCGCCGTCAGGGAAGGTTGAGCTTATGGCATATCCGGACTTCGAGCCAAACTACGACCGCTTCCCCGAGACACGCATCGAAGGCTTCGATGAGGAGGCCTTCGAAGGTTGGGCTGGGGTAGGGGCTGCGATCGTGAGGGCCATGGCCGTGCGAGGTGGGCGTGTGCTTGTGGTCGACTGCTACCCCGGTATTCGCGACGTGGAGGTGCTGGCCGAGATCGAGCGCGTGTGGAAGCCCAACCTGACCATCGACACGACGTGCATATTCTATCCTGGCGACGAGCTCACCCGTCTCATGGCAAGAAATCTCACGACAGATCGCGTGCGCGGCAACATGTACTACGGCACCGTGTCCGACTTCATCGACCCAGTGCTTCTCGCCGAGACGCAAGACAAAGTCGCGGCGGAGGCGGGCAGAGTACTCCTCTATGGTGTCGCTGCGTCGCTTGTCTGTCCCGGTGACCTGCTTGTCTATGCCGATATGGCGCGTTGGGAGATCCAGTGCCGGTATCGTGCTGGTATGCCGAACTACAAACAAGACAACGGGTGTGAGGACATTCTCCGTAAGTACAAGCGGGGCTACTTCGTGGAGTGGCGTGTTGCGGATCGGCATAAGGCGACGCTGTATGGCAGCATCGACTTCTATCTCGACACGAACACCGCGGGCACGCCTCGTATGGTGACGGGGGAGGCCTTCCGCGCAGGCCTGCGTCAGCTCGCCCATGCCCCGTTTCGGCTCGTTCCGTACTTCGACCCCGGCATATGGGGTGGCCAATGGATGCGGAGGGTGTGCCGGCTGCCTGACGGGCCCGAAAACTATGCATGGTGCTTTGACGGCGTGCCCGAGGAGAACAGCGTCTACCTGCGCTTCGGCAACGTTCGCATCGAGTCCCCTGCCATGAACCTCACGAAATACCTGCCGGTGGAGTTCTTGGGTGAGAAGACCTTCGCGCGATTCGGGGCCGAGTGTCCCATCCGCTTCGATCTCCTCGACACCATGGGAGGGCAGAACCTGTCGCTGCAGGTCCATCCCATGACCGAGTACATCCACGAGAAGTTCGGGATGGCCTATACGCAAGACGAGAGCTACTACATCCTTGACGCCGAGCCTGGGGCCTGCGTCTACCTCGGGCTCAGGGAGGGTATCGACCGGCAGGCCATGATAGACGGCCTTGAGGCCGCCCAAGAAGGGGTCGCTCCCTTCGATGCGAATGCCTTCGTCGGCCAATGGCCGGCGAAGGCCCACGACCATTTTCTCATCCCCGCGGGAACGGTCCACTGTTCGGGTGCCGGCTGCATGGTACTTGAGGTCAGCGCCACCCCGTATATATTCACCTTCAAACTCTGGGATTGGAATCGCCTTGGCACCGACGGTCTGCCCCGTCCCATCCACATCCAAGACGGCAGCAAGGTGATCAGGTGGGACCGAACCACAGGGTGGGTACGTGAGAACCTCGTCGATCGCTTCGAGTGTCTCTCCGAGACGCCCGCGGCCACGGTCGTGCGCACGGGCCTTCATGAGCTCGAGTTCATCGAGACCCATGCCATTGAGATTCGGACGGGTTACACCGCACATGCTGACGGCGAGTTCGCGATGCTCAACCTCGTAGAAGGCAGAGAAGCCATCATCGAAAGCCCAACGGGCGCATGGGAGCCGTATCGTGTCCACTATGCCGAGACGTTCATCGTGCCGGCTGCGGCTGGCGACTACTTCATCCGCCCGGCTGAGGGACTGGCCTCAGTCAAAGTGCTCCAGGCGAAGGTACGTGCCAATTGACGCGGGTGCACGCTAGTAGAGTTTTCCCGTCATGCAGCTAAGATCATCTTCGAGAACTGACTCCTTGGAGGTTGAATCGCATAGTTAGCCGAACACTTCCGAGCGCCTGTGCGTTTCCACAGCTATCCGTACGGTCGGGGACGTCTGCCCACTCGCTCGTCCTGGTCCTTCGCCCCGCCATGCCGTGGGCCTTGGCGTGTTCGGCTGGGTCTCGGGACATGGGGTCCCTGCCCGCCCGGAGCCGCTTTCGGACTCAACCGGACGGGTGCCTCGACGCCATGGGGTCGGGTTGTGGGCTAGAGGAGCGGGGCCTCGCCCCTCTCCCTGCGCTCGGCCTCGACGGCACGGAGGGTGAGGTCGAGCTCCTCGTAGGGCACGTCCTCCACGCCGAGCGCGTCCATGAGGTCCTCGGCGAGCGGGCCGTAGGCGGCCCTGAGCATCGCGACGGGCGTGAGCCCTCCCAGCGAGGGCCTGGGCTCCGAGTCGAGCTCGCCCATGACGCAGGCCATGTCGTGGTCGTCGAGGAGGTCGAACGGGATGCCGCGGCCCTTGGGCAGGAGCTTCCTCAGCTCGACGTGGTTCCGCTCGCACCTGGCCTTCTGCTGTGACATGCGCACGTCGCAGTAATACACTCGGGTCCGGGCGCGGCCGCCGTCACGTGACGCCTCGATCGCCGACGTGTCGGCGAACTCGGTGCCGTTGTCGGTGAGCAGCAGCCCGAACAGGCGCTGGAAGCCCTCGCGGCCGAGCGCCGCCTCCAGCGAGTCGAGCGCGGCGGCCACCGCGCCCGACGTCTTCTCCGGCAGGCACATCGCCAGCTGGAACCTCGCGGGACGCAGGTAGAGCGTGAGGACGCACCGGGTGTCGGCGCTCCTGCCGACCACGGTGTCCATCTCGCAGGCACATGCCCGCTCCTCCTCCGGCAGGGCCGAGAACGCCTCGTAGGACCTCTCCGGGCCGTGCGCGGTCGGCGTGGCCCGGACCCCGTGCCTCCTGGCCTTGTATCCGACCTTCCTCCTCAGCTCGGCGTTCGACATCCCGCCGTAGCCGGCCTCCACCCAGCGGTAGATCGTGGAGGCGCTCATGCCCAGCCCGTCGGTCCTGGCCCGCGCGATCTGCGCCGGCGACAGGCCGCGGGCGATGTCGGAGCGTATGGTGGCGAGCGCTGTATGCAGTAGTCTTTTGATCGACAACTTCGGCATCTGAAAATCGACACCTTATGCACGAACATGCCGACCCCGTTCGATCGGCCTAACCTGATGGTTCTTCGGTATCCGTCAGGAAGGCAGGAAGGCACGATGATCAGCATGTCCGATGTCAATTCTATACGCCAGATGAGGAGGGACGGCGAGAGCGTCTCCTCCATCGCCCGTGCGACGGGCGTCTCCCGCGACACCGTCTACAAGTATCTCAGGAAGGACGACTTCTCCCCAGAGCCACTCGTCGCCGCGGCGACCCGCCCGTCCAAGCTCGACCCCTACAAGCCGCTGGTCGACCTGTGGATCGAGGAGGACACGACGAATTGGAGGAAGCAGCGCCACACGGCCAGGAGGATATGGCAGCGCCTGCGCGACGAGGAGGGTGCCGACGTCTCCGAGGCCACCGTGTGCAGGTACGTCAGGTCGGCGAGGGAGTCGCGCCGCAAATCGAGGAACGCGTTCCTCGATTTGGTCTGGGCACCTGGCGAGGCTCAGGCCGACTTCGGCGAGGCGGACTTCTACGTCCGCGGCACGAGGACGAGGCTGAGCTACTTCGTGCTCTCCTTCCCCTACTCGAACGTCGGTCTCGCCCAGGTGTTCCCCGGCGAGAACGCCGAGTGCGTGTGCGAGGGGCTGAGGCGGGCCTTCGAGTTCGTCGGCGGGGTGCCGTCCAGGATCGTCTTCGACAACGCCGCCGGCGTCGGCAGACGCGTGGGGGAGCGGGTGAGGACGACGGAGCTGTTCGGCGCATGCGCCGCCCACTACGGCTTCGCCTACTCGTTCTGCAACCCGCACTCCGGCAACGAGAAGGGCAACGTGGAGAACAAGGTGGGTGCCATCCGTAGGGCGCTCTTCGTGCCGGTCCCGCAGGCGTGGGACATGGCGGCGTACAACGAGCGGCTGCTCGGGAGGTGCATGGCGCTCTCCGATGGCAAGCCGCACTGGTCGCGGGGCGAGGCGGAGTCGCAGCTGTTCTTCGAGGATCGTTTCGCCATGTCCGGGCTGCCCGCCAGGCCCTTCTCCTGCGTCAGGTACGCGAAGGCGAAGGCCGACGGGAAGGGCAAGGTGAGGGTCGACGGGCCGCACTCCTACTCGACCCTTCCCGAACTCGCCGGCCAGGAGCTCACGATAGGACTCTCGGCGACGGGGATGGCCGTCTACGACCGCGCGGGCACGCTCGTCTGCGAGCACGTGCGCTCATACGGCACCGCCCCGACGGATGACTCCGACCCGTCGTCGCAGCTCGGACTGCTGGGCGCGAGGCCGGGGGCATGGTCGAACTCGCAGGTGCGGGCAGCCGTCTCCGACGGTCTGAGGGAGCACATGGACTCGCTCGACCGCACGGGGCTCAGGGCGGAGCTGAGGGCGATGCGCGACGAGTGCGCGAGGTCGGGGTGGGCGGCCACCCTGCAGGCCGCCGAGCTCGCGTTCGCCTCGACGGGGAGGCTGGACGAGGCGAGCGTGGCCGTCGCCTCGGCGGGGCTCGCCTCCGACCCGGTCGAGTATGACGAGGAGACCGACCTCTCCGCCTACGACGTCGCCACCGGGATCGGCAGGTGAGGGGCATGGCCTACGTGAAGAGCACGGAGATGGACGGGTTCAAGGCGCTCGCCAGGTCGATGTACTTCTCGAACGAGACCATAGGGCGCTTCTGCGAGAGCGCCTCGGCCGGCCAGGTCAGGGCGATGACGGGGATGATCGAGGACGAGCTCGCCGTCCGCTCGCGACGCAAGAGGGAGCGACTGCTCAGGAAGGCGAGGCTGCCCGCCGTCAAGACGTTCGAGGGTTACGACTTCTCGCAGGTCGCCTTCCCGGATGGCTACGGGGCGGAGGATCTCATGTCGCTCGCCTTCGTGACGGAGGCGCAGGACTTCGTGTTCCATGGCAAGACCGGCAGGGGCAAGACCCATCTGGCCATCGCGATCGGGTTGGCATGCGTGGAGCGTGGCATGGAGGCGAGGTTCTTCACAGCGGCGGAGCTGGTCATGGCACTGACGAGGGCAAGTAGGGAGCACCGACTGGAGACGCTGCTCACCGACCTGTCCAGGGCGGACCTGCTGATAGTGGACGAACTCGGCTACGTGCCTCTCGACGTGGAGGGGGCGAGGTTGCTCTTCCAGGCGATGTCGGGCTGCTACGAGCGGAGGAGCCTGGTGGTCACGACCAACATCGAGTTCAGCCGCTGGGGAACGGTGTTCGGCGATGACAAGCTCGCCGCCGCCCTCATCGACAGAATCGTGCATCACGGCAGACTCGTGGAGTTCAACGGCACCAGTCACCGCATGGACACGGCGCTGATGCTTGGTAAGTCGGAATAAGGGGAGGGGTCCCGCTGCTCATGCAGAATCTGTCGAAAACCTGATGCGGAAATTGTCGACTGGCTCTTGACTGTACACAGAGCGCCATCCCCGCCTCGGCCTCGCCCATGTCGACGCCCCTGCGCGCGTCCGACCTGAGGGCGTCCGACAGCCTCTGCGCGCGGGCCGCCGAGTACTCGCAGCGCCACCTCCTCGCGCAGTGGTACCTGCGATACCTGCACCCGTTGCAGGTCCAGGGCCAACGCGTGAGCCTCCGGCAGGCGTCGTCGGGCACCTCGCCCACGCGCCCGCCCTTGTCCGGGCCCTTCGCGACGGTGCGGTTCCTCCTCACCTCCTCCGAGACGGACGAGGCGGACCTGCCCAGGTCACGTGCGATCGAACGGGCCCCCTCCCTCCCGTCCAGGGCGCGCTCGATGGCTGACCTCTCCGCCCGTGTGACCCTGAAGTACCTGCGCTGGCCTGACATGGCATGCTCCCTTCCCCCGCAGACCCCGGATGGGCCTGACAAGGAGAGGGATTCCCATACTCAGCAGGACGCGTACGGCTGGGTGTGGAATTGTGGGCAGGGTGTACGGCTCAACTTGCGAATCGACTCTGACTCCTTGGACCAGTGCAAGCCACGCCAGTCGCGTCTTTATCCCCACCGGAATTGAGAGCATGCTATACTCATTGCATTATTTACTTGAGGCACTGCCTGTTGTGGCAGGTTTCCAGTGGTCTGCGACGACAGATGTGCCGCATCTTCTGGGTTCTTGAGAAGGCGGTCGGTTTCGATGATTCTAAGTAGACGCGCAAAGCTGGTCGTGGCCATCTCATTCGTGGTGATGCTGCTCGTGAACTATGGCGCGAATGCGTTTCGATTGAACGGCATAACCACCGCGGACGTATCCGGCATCTATCAGACCCCGCTGACGCCGGCGGGTTATACTTTCGCCATATGGGGGCTGATCTATACGCTCCTGTTGCTGCACGTCCTCTTCGCATGCGGTCTGTTCAAGGCTGAGCAGCCTTCTCTGACCGCAGATGATGCCGACCGTATCGAAAAGGCCTTCGTCCTATCGTCGCTCGCGAACAGCGCCTGGATTCTCGCGTGGCAATATCTGCTCATCCCGCTGTCCTTGATTCTGATCATCGTCATCTTTGCATGCTTGATTGCCATCGCCGCCGTCCTGAGGGGAGCCGTGCTATCGGCTCGGGAGGTTCTCCTGATAGGGGTCCCCTTCGGTGTCTATCTAGGATGGATCACCGTGGCGGTGCTCCAGAACGTCTGCGTCCTCCTTGCGAGTCTCGGCGCATGGAACGTCGAGGGGTCGCTTCCCGATATCCTAGCGATACTCATTCTCGTCGTGGGCCTGGTGGTCGTGGCCATTCTCGCCTGGCCAAACCGCGAGGCTTCCTATCCTCTTGTCGCCATCTGGGCCTATGTGGGGATACTCGTCCGATACGCATCGTCGGCAAGCCTCATGGACTCTCATGCAGCTATCGCCGTGACGTTGGGGGCATGTATCGTAGCCCTCGTGATAATGGTCGTCATGGTTTTCTCCAAGCGGATGCGCAGTAAAAGAAAAATCGAAGAATAGTTCCTTTGCCATGGGTTTACGCATGTGGAGTGCCTGTTTCGACGGTGAGGGACTGTTACCGAGTGCGCGGTAGGCCAAGGCTAGGGCAGGGTGGTTTGCGCTATCCTGTTTGCGGCTCCTGCGTTCTTGGTAGGCTGCAGCGACCAACTTCTATGGCAGTGGATTCCTAGAAAGAGGAGGGTCATGCAGAGCAAAGCGCTCGTCGTCATCGACATCCAGAATGACATCACGAAGAACTACAGGGAAATCATCGGCAACATCAATTCCGCCATCGACTGGGCTTCTACCCAAGGCATGCCCGTGGTTTACATCAAGCACAACAACCTGTCTGCAGGGACCAGAACCTTCAAGCCGGGTACCCCCGGCGCCGAGCTGGTGCCGGAGATGAAGATAGTCTCCGAGAACATCTTCACGAAGAGCAAGGGCAATGCACTGACGAGCAGGGAATTCACCGATTTCATCACCGACAACGGTATCACGGAGTTTTATATCACCGGCGCCGATGCCGTCGCCTGCGTGAAATCGACCTGCTACAACATGACGAAGAGCGGATACGTCGTCCACGTCTTTTCCGATTGCATCACAAGCTACGACAAGAAGAAGATCGACGAGATGCTTCGGTACTATGTGAGCAAGGGCTGTTCTGTAGGAAAACTCAGCGACGTGTTATAGGCCGGTCTGTAGCCCGGATGGTTTACTGCACAAAAGAGCAGAAGAGGTCAGCTCCTCAGACCTTGGCATCCCTTCCGATGGTCAGGGCCGAGTCTACGGCCTCGTCGAAGCCTATGTCCCTTGCGAAGGGGTTTACATTCGTGTAGGGAGCCCAAATGCGATTATGAATGTAGGGCGCAACCCTGACCACGCCAAGAGTCGCTGGGTAGTTCATCATGGTGGCAAAGCTGACTCAGATGTGGGGGGGTGTTCCCCAAGGGTTCCCACCAGAACAAACACACGTGCGTGCATTCGGCGCAGTACGACCTCTTCCATGGAGTGATCAGCTGCTAGGAGCAGACGGCCGAGGGCGTCAGGCCCGATATCGTGAGCCAGTCTTCCTCGGGGCGGCAGATCAGACGTGCGTCGAGGTATGCCTGGCGCATCGTGAGTATGGTCTCCCCCTGGTAGTTCCCGCTTTCGCGTAGCGACACTACGAGCGCAACGTCGGGCTTGGAACCTTCGCGCAGATAGAGTGGTATGAGAAGGCTCATCTGGTCGGCCGCTGGATGGTAGCATGGTATGGCCGTGCGGTAGCTCCAGCGCGTGCGCTTACGGGCCTAGGTCGATTGCAGTCGTGCAGGGTGCTCTTGAGACGTCGGAACGCCGGCGCGTTCGCCTCGATTGACGTGCGCAGGGTATCGTAGGCGGTGTCGAGCTCTCCCTTGTCCTGCCCGTTCGCGTTGTGTGCACGCAGGACGTCAATTGCGTCCAGCTGAGCAAGCAGGTCGGGCTGATCGTAGAGCTCCTTACGCAGGAATTCCAGCGGCAGGCGGTCGACGTTGTCTATGAGGATGTGCCGGTCGTCGGTGTAGAGCTCGCGGGTGTCGTCCATCACGAGGTCGCTCACGTCGTCCACGTAGGTGGCGACCGCAGGAGGTGTGGGAAACACGCTGATCAAGTGCTTGCCGAGGCCCCTCTCGCCCGCAACGCACAGTCCTGCGTACTTCCAGGCGGGAGTAGGCTGGCTGTTGGACCCGAAGCAGAGGTAGAGGTCGTCATAGGTGGGTGTCACGAGTCCTGAGTTGAACGCGGCAAGATTATCCCCCACGCTCACCAGCACCTTCTCCTGTAGCGCCGCGCGCTGGTAGGTGTTCCAAAGGTAGCTGCGCAGGATGGAGGTGTCGCCCTCCTCAAAGCCCCATGCCTCGGGAAGGCGCGCTCCTTCACGTCACCTATCACCTGCGGCCAGTCGACGAAGGCGAAGTCGTACAGGTTGCGTGGGGTTTGGGTGCTGCCGCCCAGCGACTGGAGCACGTGATGCCTGTCGGGTCCCGCGTAGGTGACAGCCCAAGGCAGCTGTTCGGGGTTATAGGTGTTGGGTTTGAGCGTGGCTACGAGAGGGTAGTGCGAGCTTGCTGACTGCATACTCAGGGAGAAGGACACCTCATTGGCGGTTTCCACCACCTCACCTGTTGCGCATGCGTCTGACCAGCTCGATATCAGCAGCTCGCGGACATTGGTGCCCTGCGGAAGCTCGCGGGCGAGGCACCCAAGTGTCTTTTGGGAGATGAGCGCAAACTCGTCGAGCGTGCCCAGCATGTCCGAACGAGAGAAGATGGTGCCTCGCATGTGGTGCTCCTTGCGTGTGATTGTGGTGCTCGGAGGCTATTGTACGGCGGCGTGGTCTTGCCATGTAGGATATGACGTACGGAGACGTCGTTGTGCCCTGCCCGCCTAGCGCCGAGCCTTGGGGATCGATGCGAACACGGAGAACCCCGTGCGGTCGGTGGTGGTCAGCTTTCCTGGGGTCACACGGAACGTCCCGCCGAGCCCTTCGACTCGCTCCCTCATCGAGGCGAGCCCCAGCCCCTCGCCGATGGCCGGACCGCCCACGGCACGCCCCTCGTCGGTCACGATGACTTGCCAGATGGCGGGATGTTCCGTCACCCGCACGCTGGCGCTCGTTGCGTCGCTGTGACGGATGACGTTCGTGAGGGCCTCGCGCACGACCGAGATGATGCAGGTTGCTATGGGTGCGGGTACCTGGTTATCCACCTCGTAGCGCACATCGACGTCCTTTACCCCGCTTGTCGCCGCGAGTCTCTCGAGCTCGGCCGCAAGGTCAATCGAATCGTCATGGAGGGCATGGACGCTCGAACGCATGGTGTCGAGGGCCTCCTGGAGCGACCCCTCGACCTGCGTCAGCTCATCGATGATCCTCTTGTCGTCACCGTGAACCACTTGAAGGGCCTTGACCTGCAGGAAGGAGCGCGTGAGGAGGTGCCCGACGTTGTCGTGTATCTCCCTTGCGATCCTCGCGCGCTCCGTGAGCGTGGCCGTCATCGCCATTTGGTCGCTCGCATCGATGAGCTCGCCGTTCTTGTGACGAAGCAGGTCGATCTTCTCCTGGAGGCTGTCTCTGAGGGCATGAAGCTCTTTCTCCTGCGACAGCAAGACGCCGGTCCTCCATGAGAGGATGGCCGACATCGTGCAGAGACCAGCCGTCAGCGTGACATCCATCGGCGGGAGCTCTTCCCATGACGCCATGACGGCAAGCGAGAGGACCCATGCGACGTGGGGTACTGCGCACCGGAGCAGATCGTTCTCCAGCGCGTGTTTCTCCTCCCCGATACGTGTCAGGTCGTAGGCCGCGAGTGGTAGCAACGCCATCCCGGTCGTGGGCAGGGCAACGACGGCAAGGCAGATGGCAATGGGGCAGACGGGTCGCATGGAGCGTGGGCAGAACTCGAACACCGCGCTTGCAGTGACACACGCGAGGATGAGCACCACGCCGGGCATCGACACGGGCTCTGCCCCGATGCTCGCCGCAAGAGCGCAGCAGCATACGAGTACGCAGAGTTTGTCGGCGATTCGTTTCATGGGCCCATTGTAAGGGCGGCTGATCAACTTGGCCGCACGATGTGACAGATGTCATGCCTGAGCCCAAAGAACGTGACATTGCTCACTTCCGCGGTGCGGCTCGCCTCGCGAGAATGGTGTCATGTCAACGGAAGGGAGAACAATGGATACCACTGCGGACATCGTCGCCGTCGATAACCTGGTCAAGCGTTATGGCGAGCTTGTCGCCGTCGATCGTCTGTCGCTGCATATCAAGAAGGGGGAGGTCTTTGGTCTTCTCGGGCCCAACGGGAGCGGCAAGACCACGACGATGAGCTGCATCCTGCAGCTCCTCACATACGACAAGGGTGACATAGCGCTGTTCGGGGAGAGCATGAGCCCGACGCGCTACGACCTCAAGCGTCGCATCGGTGTGGTGCCGCAGGAGGTCGCCGTCTACGACGAGCTCACCGTGCGTGAGAACATCGATAGCTTCTGTGCGCTCTACGTCGAGGACAGGCGGCGTCGCCGTGAGCTGGTCGACGAGGCCATCGAGTTCGTGGGGCTACAGGAATTCGAGCGCTTCCGTCCCAAGAAGCTCTCGGGTGGCTTGCTACGCCGCCTCAACATCGCCTGTGGCATCGCCCACAGGCCCGAGCTCATCTTCCTGGATGAGCCCACGGTTGCCGTTGATCCGCAGAGCAGGAACTCCATCCTCGACGGAATCCTGCGCTTGAACCACGAGGGAGCGACCATCGTCTACACGAGCCACTACATGGAGGAAGTCGAGCAGATCTGTTCGCGCATCCTCATCATGGATGCAGGTCGTGAGGTTGCGCAAGGAACGAACGACGAGCTCAAGGCCATGGTCGACACAGGCGAGAGAATCCGTGTGGAGTGTTCGGGACTCGCCGATGATGCCCTCGCCAAGGTGCGGGCCCTTGGTCACGTGCGCCATGCCGAATACCGTGACGGGGAGCTCTTCGTGGAATGCTCTACGGGGGCGCATAACCTGGCTGACGTCCTGGCCGCCCTGAGTGCGTCGGGCGTTGCGTACGGACGCGTCTACTCGGAGCCGCCCACCCTCAATGACGTCTTCCTCGAGATCACAGGCAAAGAGCTCCGTGACGAGCAGTCGGCCTAGGGAGGATGACATGCTCTCCATCTTCACATACACGGCGAAGTACCTCTCGCGCGAGCGCTCCCTCTTGCTCTGGGCACTTCTGTTTCCCATCCTTCTTGCAACGCTGTTCTCGGCGATGTTCTCCAACCTCAGCAAGGATTACGCTTTCGAGCCGTTCAAGCTCGGCGTGGTACGCGATGCGAACTATGAGTCCGCACCCGATCTTGACACGGTCCTTTCCTCTGTGAGCGCGGGGGGTTCGGATACGCAGTATCTCGACCTCTTCGACTGCTCGAGCACCGCTGACGGTGACGCCCAGACGAATGCGGGGACCATCGATGGCTACGTCACCGTCGACGATTCCGGCACGCCCGAGCTCCATCTCTCGCACGCGGACTACGACTCGAAGACGGCATCGACCTCGGCGACGGTCGTCCAATCGATTCTCGATGCCTATGTCCACACGGTCTATGAGTACAAGACGCTGTACGAGCGCGATCCGTCTTTGCTTGCCGACCCGACTGCGATGCAGGCGTTCGAGACGGATGCGGTCTCGACCGTGCGCCTTGCCGTGACGCGTACCTCGCCTGACCCATCCGTCCGCTATTACTATGCGCTGCTCGGCATGGCCGCCGGCCTTGCGACGATGCTTGCGCTCAGGGCGGTCCAGAGGACGCAGGGCAATGTCTCGGCGCTTGGTGCCAGACGCGTGCTCGGGGGCGTTCCGCGTTGGAAGGTGCTCGTGGCAACGATCTCTGCCAGCTGGGCCTGCTCGTTCGCCTGCCTTCTCCTGGCGTTTGCCTACATGCGCTTCGCCTTGGGGGTCGACTTTGGTGGGCGAGACGGATGGTGTCTCGTGGCCCTTGCGGCCTCATCCATCATGGCGAGCGCGGCGGGCGCGTTCGCGGGTACCTTCCCCAACCTTCAGCCCGGCATAGTCAGCGCCATCACGTGCTTCCTGTCCCTGTTCACAGGGCTCTATGGGTCATCGGCGCAAGAGCTTGCCGATGCCGTCTCGGCCAACGTCCCATGGCTCTCTGCGGCAAACCCCATGTGGGAGATCGCGCACTCGTTCTATTCCCTGCTGTACTACGACTCTCTCTGGCCGTTCGCGACGAGTTGCCTCGTCCTCTCGGCCATGGCCGCGGCATTTCTTGTCGTTGCAGCCCTGCGTATGAGGAGGCAGCGCTATGAGCATCTTTAGGACGTACCTCAAGATCGTTGCTCGCCACAAGGTATATATGATCATCTATCTCGTAATCCTTAACCTTCTGGGCATCATGATGGCGCTGAGCGCCTATGGGCGGCCTTCGTCCCAGGACACGGCGACGGTCAGTTCGTGGTCGAGTCCGAAGGTCGCCGTCATCGATCGTGATGGTAGCGAGATATCGCACGGTATTGCCGACTTCGTGGATGGCAAAGGCACCTCTGTCTCGCTTGATGACACCGAGCAGGCCATCCAGGACGCCACGGCCCAAGATCGCATCTCCTATATCCTCGTGATTCCTGCAGGATACGGTGGCGCGCTCATGAACGCAGCGGCAACGGGCTCTGCGGTTCCGGCTCTCCAGACGGTCGTAAGCTACCGGAGCTCGGAGGGGACACTCATGGATCTGCGGGTGAAGGAATACCTCCAGAGTGCCTATGGATTTGCCTCGACGGTGGCCACCTCCCAGGGGGATGTCGTTCAACTCGCAGAGGACTCCATGGAAAGACAGGCCTCCACGAGTGTCGTGGCCAGCGAAGCGGCTCCCGTGTTCGATGGGTTCACCTTCTATTGTGAGTTCTCGACATATACGCTGTTCGCAGCCATCGTGGTCAACATCATTGTTCTCATGAAGACGATAAACCAGCGTGACCTGCGCCGCCGCGTCCTTGCCACCCCGACTTCGAGCAGCAGCCGTGGGATGCAACTCCTGTGCGCCTGTGCGATCACGGGGCTCATCTCGTGGGCATGGGTATGTGTGGGCGGTCTCGTCATCTTCGGGCAGTCATCGCTGGTATCCTCGCCCGTACAGGTTTTGATCATGTGCGCGAGCCTGCTCGCCTATGCGGTGGTGGCGACCGCCTGTGGTTTCTTCCTCGGCCAGCTTGCCGTCAGCGAGAACGCGGCCAATGCCATCGCCAACATCGGCGGCATGATCCTCTCGTTCTTTGGCGGCGCATGGGTCTCGATGGACCTGCTGCCGGCCTCCATACGGGCCGCGGCACACTTTGTGCCCAGCTATTGGTGTGTCGTCGCCATCAGCGGGGCCGGGTCTCTCGCGGACACGTCGTCGGAGGCCATCCTTCCGTTGGTGGCCGACATAGGTGTCACGCTCCTGTTCGCCTTGGTGCTCATTGCGGTGGCGCTTGCCCTTGGCCGTGCCCGCATGCAGGAGGCGTAGGGTGCAGACCCTCTGACACGGGCCACGCGCGCAAGTTCGAGTCATGCAACACCCATCCATAAAAGAATAGGTCGGAGGTCATGTGCCTGCGACCTCGTCTTGTATGGGTTGCCTCATGAAAAGTCCGTTACTACAAGCGTCTCTATCAGTGACAAAAGCAAACGTTCCATATATGAAGACCATGCCAACATACCGGAGCGATTCATCGGTCGCTTCCCGTCGTTGATGATGAGGTAAGGGGGCACTTAGAAGGATGACATCCTTGACCTCCCCCTCCGCGGATAGAGGAGAAACGGCAACCAGACTACCGATATCCGTTTCTAGAATGCTGTTCGTTTCGATTGTGCTATTTTTTATTGGGAAATTACACTATGCGAAGCCTGCGTGGCAGTGCATCGCCCGGTTGGGCCTTTCGTCTGTTGTGACCAAGGAAGAATAGAGGGTGTCATGGGCCATTTCGCGAATCGACTGAGGACGGTGGCGGGCAGGGTACCCCGCCTCGTTGTGGCGGCGCTCTTGGCGGCCTCCCTCTTCCCGGTTGCTGCCTCGGCCGCCTCCCTCCCGGTCGGGACCACCTTTACGGGGACCATCACGGTCAGCGGAACGTCGTATCCCTGCACGTACGAGGTGACGGGCGCGAACACCGTCCAGATCGGCAACGGGACAAACGCCGCGATAGACCTGCACGTCGCGGGGGCGCTCTCGATCCCCTCGTCAGTCTCCTATGACGGGGACTCCTACGCCGTCACCTCCGTTGGGCGCGCTGCCTTCGACCACTGCATCTCTCTGACCTCGACCGGCCTCGGGACGAACTCGACGGTGACGACGCTTGGCCCAGCGGCCTTCGAGGCCTGCACCTCCCTGACCTCGACCGGCCTCGGGACGAACTCGACGGTGACGACGCTTGGCCCAGTGGCCTTCGCAGGCTGCCAATCCCTGACCTCGACCGGCCTCGGGACGAACTCGACGGTGACGACGCTTGGCCCAGCGGCCTTCGCAGGCTGCCAATCCCTGACGGGCGACCTCGTCCTAGGGAGCGCCGTGTCCTCCGTCGGCCCTGGTGCGTTCGTGCATACCGGCCTCTCCGCGGCGTACCTGCTCGCTGCCGTCCCGTCCTCGGTCTCGGTCGGTGACGCCGCCTTCGATTTCTCCGGTTCAGGGGACTACGCGTCGATCCTCTACGTCCCCTCCTCCTGGGACGGCACGACCTCCCTCACCGCCGGGTCCCACACCTACCGGGTCTCGGACGGCAACCTCGTCATCATGGACCCCGCCGTGCTCTCCGACATCGTCGCCTCGCGCTCGTCGGCGCAGGACGCCTCCGTCTCGTTCACCCCGTCGGCCTCCGGTACGGCCACCATCGTCGATGCCTCCGGGGCGACGGTGTGGACGGGCACCGTCTCGGCCGGCGTCCCCGCGAGCGCCTCACTTCCCGGCATCGGGCCCGCCGCCGCATCCTTCACAGTGCGGATGGGATCGATCGTCTACCCGTCATCGGCAACGCCCACCTGGTACAACACGGCTGCGGGGTGCTCGGCCCAAGTCGACGTGCCCGCCTCCGCCTACGTCATCTCCTTCGATGGCAACGGCTCCGGTTCCGGCTCCATGGCGGACGAGGCCATGACCTATGGCGTGGAGGCGGCCCTGCCCGCCAACGCCTACGCCCGCGATGGGTACGCCTTCGCCGGTTGGAGCACCTCCCCCGACGGCTCGGGGACGCTCTATGCCGACGGGCAGTCCGTCAGGGACCTCGCCGAGTCCGGCACGGTCACCCTCTACGCGCAGTGGAGGGCCGACGCCGTCGTGCTGGGGGGCGGGAGCACGACTACCACCACCGTCACCACCACGACGACCGCTACTCCCCGGACCGGAGACCCCGCCGGCATGCCCGTCGCCTGCCTGCTCGTGGCCTCCGGCCTCGCACTGGCGCTTGCCCGCAGGTATGCGGTGAGGGCCAGGGAATCTCGTAACGGGTAGTGATCGGAATGCCACAAAACGCGATACTTCAGGGGCAGTCTTCCAATCGGGCGAACGGTCGCCCAAGCTCAGGGCACAGACAGGGAGATTCTTGAGTCCTGTGTGCCCTTGGGCGAGGCTAGGGTGCTGTACGGATCCTGAGCTCTGCGGTAAATTCCAGACAGGGAATAGAAAAGGGGCGCGGGCCGTCATGTCGGTGGCCCGCGCTCCCCGATTGTCCGCGAGATTGGGGCTAGACTTGGCCTCCCTCGACCACGATCGAGTTGACGTCGACCTCGTCGTTATAGGTCGGCTCGAGTATCTGCGCGTAGTCGTTGTGGAAGAAGTTCTCCGAGGCAAGCGATGTGATCTCCGAGTTGACGTAGTCGAGCAGGGTGGAGTTGCCCTTGCTCACGGCCGGTGCGATGGTGTCGACGTCGCCGAGCAAGGTCGCGCCCACGGTATGGCCGGGGTTCTGCTTCGCCCACGCGAGCACCTCGGTGTTGTCGGTCGAGAATGCGTCTCCGTGCCCATCGAGAAGCGCGTTGTAGGCGTCGGCGTACGCCGGAAAGCGTCGTGGGATAGCTGTCTCGCTTGTCCTACAGCCCCGCGCGGCGCAGGTCGGAGGAGCGCCGACCCCGACCGGAGATGACCTCGCCGTCGAACAAAACCTCTCCTGCGTCGATTGGCTTGAGACCGACCAGACATCTGAGCAGCGTCGACTGGCCACAGCCTGACGGCCCGAGCACGACGACAACCTTGCCCTTCTCCCACGGTGAGGTCAAGCTCCGAGAGAACAGCGGTGTCGCCGAACTGCGCCATGGACTTGCATGTCATGGTCAAGAGACAACTACAGAATTGGGACGCATCACAACTGCCGAGAGGACGACGGTACTTTCTCTCGCGGTAGGGAGTCGTATCACTGAGGCCGTTCCCGTCGGATGTCTACTCAATTATAATGCACAATAATATTGGTATTGTTAAATACAATGCGCATAATGATAGACATTAATAAATGCTTGCGAGGGGCCACGATGGCAAAGAAGACTGTGTTGCTCATGCCACAGACGCGGCAGATTCTGGAAACGATGGGTGCCCAAATCAAACGTGCGAGATTGCGCAGAAGAATCAGTGCCGACCTCGTTGCCAAGCGCTCGGGCGTCAGTCGCGCCACGGTCAGCGCAATCGAGAAGGGTTCGCCCTCTGTTAGCATCGGCATGTATGCCGCAGTCCTGAGTGCCTTGCAGGGCTTGGATAAGGATCTGCTGCTTGTCGCAAAAGACGACGAGTTAGGTCGAACGCTGGAATCGCTGAGTGTTCCCGAGAGGAAGCGTGCGCCAAAGCGAAGGGAGGTGGGCATATGAGAGAGAGGCGAATGCTCGTCTACGCCGATTGGCTGGCAGATGAGCCGATTCCCATAGGGGAGCTGTTCGTCTCCGAGGGCAGGGGGAGAGAGTTGTTCTCCTTCTCGTATTCCGAGAAGTGGCTGCGCGGTGACCATGCGACAACCTTCCTTGATCCCGAGGTCCATCCGTTTTCCGGACGTCAGTATGCTCCGTCCGACAAGCCGCTTTTCGGGATGTTCTCGGACTGCTGCCCAGACCGCTGGGGGCGGACCCTCATGCAGAGGCGCGAAGTCGTAGCGGCCCGCAGGGAGGGTCGGAAGCCCAAGAAGCTCCTTGAGAGCGACTTCCTCGCTGGTGTCTGCGACCAGACGCGGATGGGAGGCCTGCGTTTTGTTTCGGAGGATGGGGTGTTCCTGTCCTCCGGTCAATTCCTCGTCGTGCCGCCATGGACGCAGCTGAGGGCACTTGAGACGGCATCCATCGCATTCGAGAACGAGGAGGATCCGGAAGAGGAGAAGTGGCTGGCGCAGCTCCTCGTACCCGGCTCATCTCTCGGCGGGGCAAGGCCGAAGGCCTCCGTTACTGCGCCTGACGGCTCCATTTGGATTGCGAAGTTCCCTTCGCGGAACGACGAGTGGGACATGGGGGCGTGGGAGGCCGTGACCAACGACCTCGCGAGGCGCTGCGGACTTGATGTGCCGCAGGCAGAGCTAAGGACGTTTGCAAAAAACGGAGGGACGTTCCTGAGCAAGCGCTTCGACCGTAACGGCGCAAAGCGCATTCACTTTGCTTCGGCGATGACCATGCTCGGAAGGACGGACGGCGAGCATGAGGCAAGCTACTTGGACATCGCGAGATTCATACAGGAGCATGGCGCGGACCCAGGGCGTGACATGCGGGAGCTGTGGGCCAGAATCGTGTTCAACATTGCGGTCTCCAATACGGATGACCATCTGCGCAACCACGGCTTCCTGCTGACCTCCTCCGGGTGGAGGCTCGCCCCCGCCTACGACGTGAACCCGAACATCTACGGTGAGTCGCTGTCGCTGAACATTGACTTCGAGGAAAATGCCCTCGACTTCGAGCTTGCCATGGGGACTGCAGGGTTCTATGGCATTCCCTTGCGGGAGGCCAAGGCCAGGCTGACGGACATCTGCGAGACCGTCGAGCATGCGTGGCGGGATGCCGCCGGAGAGCGTGGCATCGGGCGTGAGGCCATGCGCCGAATGTCACCGGCATTCGACATGTCATACAAGGGCGGGCGTTCTGCCACAAGGGAAGCGTATCCCGTATCCTCATGGGGAGGGGACGAGCGCTAGAAGCCGGCGGCTTCGGAGAGGACGGTCAGATATGCCGACGACGAAGGTCAGCAAGACGGTCAAGGAGGCGCTCGACGTCCGTCGCCGCATCGGCGAGCGGACCATCGTGTTCTTCGATGCGGTCATGGCCATAGCCATCACATTGCTGGTGCTCGAGATAGACATTCCCGCGATTGCTGCCTTCGGCCCCGACCAGCTTCGGGGGATGTTCGTCCCCTTCACGGCACTGTTTGTCAGCTTCGTGGCGTTGGGGCAGCTGTGGTATCTGCACGCGCAGGTGTTCTCGGTAGGGGGGATGGCACGCGAGGTGTCAGTCCCCGCCCACCTGGCGCTCATGCTCCTGATCGTCCTGTTTCCGAAGACGACCGAGCTCATCTCGGAGTACCCGAGCAGCCCCTATGCCATCGCAATCTACCTGGCGTGCTACGTGGCGCTCGTCGCGGTTGGGTTTGCGACCATCGGCTGCTCGTCCGTGAGGGCGGTCAAACGTCTGGGCTGCTGGGCCGAGATGAGGCTCGGCCAGAGACCCGGCAAAGAGTCGCTCGGGAGGTTGCGTGCGGAAGACGGGCGCTACGACGAGGTCCTCGACGCGGTAAGGCGGGTCTCACGCTCGATTGGGTTCGACGTGGCGCTCTCCGTAGCCACCACGTTTGGCGCCGTCTTCGCCCTGTTCGTCAATCCCCGTTGCCTGCTATGTCTTCTTCCTCGTCGACGTGGTCGGCTCGAGGCTCATCGACCTTCGCGCGGCAGACGCATGGGAGGTCGTCCGCGTCGCCTGGTCGCGCCTGGACGAGGGGACATCCGGCGATGACTCCGAAGGAACATGAGTCGCCTCGGCATCCCGCCATGAAGCGAGGGCCATTCGTCTGCCTCTAGAGGGTCTCGAGGTGGATGCGTTCGGGGTCGAAGCGGTCGACGGGGTGGTTCGCGTCCTCCCGCCTGGGATAGCCGACCGCGATGACGGCGAATGACTTAAGCTCGTCGGGAAGCGAGAACTGCTTGCGGACGGCATCCATGCGCTCCGGGATGGGGCACACCCCCGTCCATACGGCCCCAAGCCCTTGGCTCACGGCCTCGAGCAGGAGGTTCTCGGCTGCAGCCGCCATGTCCTGCTCCCAGTTCTCGGGGAAGCGCATGCGGCCTCCGTTGCCCAGGAGCACGATGGCGACGGGAGCCTTCGCGACATGCTTCGCGTAGGGACTCATGGTCGAGAGGCGCGCGCACGCGCCTCGGTCGCGAACGACGAGGAACTCCCATGGCCGCTGGTCGCCGGCGGAGGGTGCCTGCATGGCGGCTCTGAGCAGTCTCTCGACCTTCTCCGGCTCAACCATGCGGTCTTGGTATGTGCGCACGCTCCTGCGATCGTCGATGACTTCCATCGTGCTCCTCTCGGATCATGTCGAGATGCCCGTCCTCACCTCGGCGCGCGGACCTGTCTTCCCCGGCGATTCTCGTGGGCCAAGGCCGAATCGAAGCGATTGTGCTCCCAGAGGGGTCTTCTCGTCCAGCCGAGAAAAGATACTGCACGTATTACATGTGCTATCGCGAAGCTTGCCGGGAACGTATACTTGGGCGCACAAGACGCCATGTCACGACAGGCAGACAAGATGAGAAACCCATGGGAAGACATTGAACTATCCGACTACGAGGGCCATATGAGCTCGCAGACGGTCATGCAGGAGCAGTGCCTGAACGAGATGATGAAGGGGCAGGTATGCCGCCATCCGGTCAAAACGGTCATGGTGCTCGGTGTCGCCGGCGGAAACGGATTGGAACACATCGACCCGCGACGGATCGAGAGGGTGTACGGCGTTGACGTCAACGAAGAATACCTGGCTGAGTGCGCCCACAGGCATGCGTGTCTCGGCGATGTCCTGAAGTGCCTGCACGCCGACCTGACGAACGAGGGAATCACGCTGCCACATACCGACCTGGTCATCGCCGACCTCCTCGTCGAGTATATCGGGTGCGAGTGCTTCGCAAGGGTGGTGAAGGCTGTCGGACCGAGCTACGTGTCCGCGATCATACAGGTCAATACCGATGCTGGCTTCGTGTCTGGCTCTCCCTACCAGCACGTGTTCGACTGACTTGACAGCGTCCACCACCAGATAGACGAAGGCGCGCTGTCACGGGCAATGGCCGACATAGGCTATATGCCTGACGCAAAGGAGGAGCGGCTGCTGCCCAACGGCAAAAAGCTGGTGCGGTTGGACTACGGGTGCTGATGGCTGGACGCTGACCATGGTGCGCGGAACCATGCAAGATGCTAGAATGCCTCTCGGACACCATGCGTCCCTGCTCGCACGTGGGCCGTTCTGGTGTATACGGGCGTGCCTCGTCCATCTGAAGGGGGTTTGTTTGTTGAGTCGTAGATGCCAGTCGGAGATTGTCGCAGGCCGGGAGGTTTGCGAGCAGTAGTCTCTGCAACGCCTCCCATAGGGTTTTCGGCAACCTTTAGGAGGAAATTCAGATGGAATACTCACATGATTGTGTGGGCAGGACTGACCTGACACGCTACGGTTTTGATGGGCGGTTCTCCACCGAGGCCAGCCTGTACCCAGAGTTCTATGCGGGAAGGGTCCTCACGCAGGACAAGGGGCTTTACCGAATCGTCTGCGAAGGAGGAGAACTTCTTGCGGAAGTCTCCGGGAGACTGCGCTTCGAGGCGACCTCACCGTCAGATTTTCCAGCCGTGGGCGACTTCGTCTTGCTGGATCGTCCCGATGGGAGAATGGGCAATGCGGCAATCCGCCGGGTGCTGGGGAGAAGGAGCGCGTTCATCCGCAAGGCAGCTGGTGGAACCAGCGATGAGCAGGTGGTTGCCGCCAATGTCGACATAGCGTTCCTTTGCATGTCACTGGGCGGCGACTTCAATCTGCGCAGGTTGGAGCGATACCTTTCGCTTGCCTGGGAGAGCGGTGCCCTTCCGGCCGTCGTACTCACCAAAGCGGACCTGTGTGATGACGTGTCAGACAGACTCCGCGCTGCTGCCGAGGTGGCGCCAGGCGTGGACGTCCTGGTGACGGACTCCACGAGGGAAGACGGATACCGCGAGGTATTGGAGCGTATCGGACCAAGTCGCACGGCGGCGCTGGTCGGCTCTTCCGGGGTAGGCAAGTCGACGCTGGTCAACCGCCTGGTCGGGGCTGACTGCCTTGCTACCGGTGGGGTCCGCGACGATGGCCGGGGCCGTCATACTACCGTGCGCAGGGAGCTGGTTCTCCTTCCCAACGGTGGCATCGTCATCGATACGCCAGGTATGCGCGAGCTGGGCATGTGGCACGACTCCGAGGGACTCGACAGGAGCTTTGCTGACGTGGAGTCCTACTTTGGTGCATGCCGCTTCGCGGACTGCACCCACACCTCGGAGCCGGGGTGTGCGGTTCAGGAGGCCATCGAACGTGGTGATCTTTCGCCGGAGCGCTGGATGTCATATCGCAAGCTGAAGGTAGAGGCTGAGTACGCGGAGGACAGAGGCGAGTACCTCAGGTGCAAGGAGCAGAAGTTCAAAGCCATCAAGAGATCGTCAAGGGCGGACAAGAAGCGATAGGCCCTCTCTCGCGGTCATCGGTCAGAATCTGGGGAACTGCCATCCGGTGGCAGCTCCCCAGGAAGTTTCTCGAAGCCTGTCCTCTTCTGTCGAGTTCGATAATCGCAGCGAAGAAGCCCATATCTGCCTGTCCAAGGCCGGCGACCTCATGCCGAGTTGCGTGTGGGGAGAGGAGAAGTGGATTCTCCCAGCCTTGTTGGCGCCTAGAACTAGAGCAGGGCATGCCTGCTTAGAAAGGAGGCGACGGCAAGATATACCGAGGTGCTCAGGTGTGAGGCGGTTATCACCTATGGATCGAGTGATGCCGGCATCGCGAAGACGGCAAAGAACCTTGGAGCTACTTCTGAATCGTTGCGAGTCTGGGTCAGAAAATACGAGAACGCCTCCATTGCCAAACTCGCAAGACCACCGAAACACGTCTAGCCCAGGTACTCCAGCGTATGTACACCCCACTGCATGAGTACTCGCCAAAGGACGGCAGATATCACAAGTAAGGCTGACATCGTCATAAAGAGGAAGCACTCTCCGGAGATCAAACCAGAAGAGATAGAGAAGAGAACACCAAAAAGGGCTACGACACCGAAGTCCGAAAAAACCGCCGCCAGTACGCTCGCGCTTTGTTTCACCGCGACGGCTTCGCTTGTCCAGTCCAAGTTCGGTAGCCTTAAGTTGAGCAGCAGCCCAAGCTCCCCACAGAGCACAGCATATACGCAGGGAACCAGCACCATGAGAGCTGCCATAAAAATGTTAGGCATAAGCAGAACGTCCAGAACAACAGCAGCAAATACCGCTGCCGGAATATTCACCAACAGATGAAGCTTCAGCTTTGCCAACAGAACTTGTTTGCCGTTAACCGGCAGTGACTGCAGAACCCACAGGTTGTTCCCCTCTAAAGAAATAGAAGGCGCACTCACTACATCGACGGCAATGATGGCACAGATTATGGCGCAGGCAACAAGAGGCAGATATCTCATCATATCCGGCACTTGTTCCACGATAGAAAATGGAGAAGTTCCCCCAACCACCTCAACCGCAAGAAAAATGGAACCACCAACCAGAATCAGTGCCCCCAAACCGCAGTTAAGCATATACACGGCACTGCTCGTGAAGCGGCGAAGCTCTTTTCCAAGCAAGGCACGGCCCACCGACTGAACGCGAAGGGCTTCCTCACGATAGTGCACTTTTGCCGCAGCTTTCTTCGTCGTGACGATGCGGATGAAGCTACGGGACAGGGCGACATAGACGACCGCAAAAAGGCCGAGCACGATAACCGCAAATATCAGAAAGGCCAGAGGGTCTCCCTCGGCTGCCAGACCCATTTGGTAGAGAGGATAGAAAGCCGTACGAACGCTAGCACCTATGGACGCACTGGCAAGGATAATCTGTTGCAGCAGCTGGTCGGCCTGTGAAAAGAGATAGAAATAGGCTCCCAGGAAACCCAGCGAGAGGATCATCGTGAACAGGGTCTTGCTCCGCATGCGAGAGGTCAAGGAAGCCACCGCCCACGCAAGGATGCAGGTCAATGCCAGAGACAGAAGCGGCAGCAGAAAGAGCAATGACACGCAGAACACCAGAGACAAGGCACTGATCGTCACGCATCTGCCGTACGAGACGACGGTCGCCAACCAGACAATGCCTCCAAACAGGAAGTTCTGGACATAGAGGCCAAACATGCGCGAGAAGAGAATCGTCGTAGGGGAAATGGGGAGAGACAACAGAAACTCATTGTCTTTAGCCTCATACAGCATCGATTGTGCCATGAAAAGGCTGCTGATGACGGCAATGGCCATGGTCATGATGCCGGCTAGGGAAAAATACAACCATCCCAAGTCCATGCCGAGAAGAGGTGCGCATAGCGCATCCATCGTTACCGAGAAAAGCTGAAACAAAGCGAAGGCAACATACGCCGCAATGACCACCGCGAAGAGACGGGTGAGACGAGACGGCTTTGCGCCGCCCTTCCCGTGAAGGTTGAGAGTTGCAAGCATGGTGCGAAGCTGAACTCCTATGAGCGAACGTATCATCTCTCTCCCTCCAGCTCCAGAAAGACGGACTCCAGCGACTCGTCTCCCTTGACCTCCTCCATGGTCCCAGAACGAATAAGGCGGCCGTTTTTGATGATGGCCACCCTGTCGCAGAGCTTCTCGGCCACCTCAAGCACATGGGTGGAGAAGAAGATGGCTCCTCCGCGGTCGCAGATGCCACGCATCTGCTCTTTCAGGATATGGGAGGCCTGCGGGTCAAGACCCACGAAGGGCTCGTCCATGACGACAAGCTTGGGGTCGCGGATGAGCGCCGAGATGATGGCAAGCTTCTGCTTCATGCCGTGCGAGTATGCGGACACCGGCTGGGCCAGATCGTCCGTCAGCTCGAACAGGTCGGCATATTCGTGAATGCGGTCCTGTCTGACCTGTGCCGGAAGAGCAAAGATATCCGCAACGAAGTTCAAGAACTGAATGCCCGTCATGAACTCGTAGAGGTCAGGATTGTCGGGCAGATAGGCGAGCTGTCTCTTGCACGCCAGTGGATCCTCGGTTATAGAGGTTCCGTTCACGTATATCTTCCCTGCGTCAAACTGCAGGATTCCGCAGCAGGCCTTGATGGTGGTGGTCTTGCCTGCACCATTGTGGCCGATGAAACCGTATATCTCACCGTTCGTGATATGCAGCGACAGATCGTCCACTGCCTTCTCGTCCCCATAGGTCTTTGTGAGATGTTCGATTCGAAGCATGCCGACTCCCTCGCCTTTGGAAGAGGCCACGTCAGTTACGGTCTTGCTCACGTGATGCGGCCTCATGTCTGTTCTATATGAACTATATCATATAGAACAGACATGAGGCCGCTTTAATGGATGTGCTCGTTGTCGCGGGCGTGCCATACCCCTTCATTCAAAACGTTCAGTGCCCGCCTCAAGGGAGTCGATGAGTCTCTCAACGAGAGACCTGCTCACGACCTCATGGCCGAGCCGCCTTTCCCTGCTCGCATAGTCGAACGAGACGGATGCCCCGATTGTCGTTGGATCGTCGACGTATTCCCTGCAACTCGAGTGAACCTGGCCTATGCCGGTCTCGGCGATGATCCGGCCGGCGTTGGTCGAGTCGATGCCAGAGCCGGCCAAAAGCTGTATGTCGTTCCCGAACAGGTCTTGTAGCTGCTTGATGAGGGGTATTCCATCCACGGCCTCCGGTTCCTGCCCGCTCGTCAGTATCCTGTCGACGCCGGCGTCGACGAGTTGGCTGCACGACCCCAACGCGTCCGGCACCACGTCGAATGCCCTATGGAACACTGCTTCGGCACCGAAGCCATGAACCAGACGCACCATCCTTCTGGTCTTCTCGATATCGATCTCGGAGGAGCTTGTCAGGAAGCCGAAGGCGATGCCGTCTGCGCCGTTCTCCAGCATGAGCCCGGCATCCTCGAACATGACCGCGGTCTCCTCGCGCGAGTAGCAGAACCCTCCAGCTCGAGGCCGATCCATGCAGACGACCTTGAGGCACGTGTCCCGTTTGACGAGCTTCAGGGTTCCCAGCGTCGGGGTCACTCCCCCAAGAGAAAGCGCCGCGTTCAGCTCAATCCGTGTGGAACCTCCCTCGCAGGCCTGCAAAGCGTCATAGTAGCCACCACAGCATATTTCGACCACTGGGTAGTGCATGTTCTCGTGTCCCATGTTCCGCCTCACTTCGATACCGACGGCCTGCCATTGCCAAGCTCTCCTGGGTGTCCCTGACGGAATGCCCGTCGTGCTCCGGCGAGGCTTTTCCGCGCCTATCGCCTAGTTCGCGTTCTGCATCGCGGCGGCGAGGGCGGCAACCGTGTCCCTGATGGCGAGAAGCGCTTCTTCCGGATCCTCGATACCGATTACGGAAGCGTCGAGGGGACATTGCGCCGACCCCTCCCGGTTCATGATCACAGGCGTGAGCCTGTCGTAGGACGCGGCGATGCCATGGGATGAGAGCACCTTCAGGGCGTCGGTGCTCATGACGGGCGCATATATGGCGTGTACCCCGAGCAGCACATAGAGCATTGCCGCCGCCTTACCCACCACCCGGTCGGCCACGGAGAAGCCATCAAGGTCTCGTTCCTCGCCTATCCAGGAGAGGAGGGGAGAGACCCCGGGGCTCGAACTTGTCAGGACATCGGCCCCATGGACTGCGGCACAGGAGAGATTCTCCGCCGAGAGCAGCTCCCTCGCACGGGTCACATCCTCCTTCGCTGGTGTGCGTCCACGAGCCTGCGCGGAGTCGTCTCCCGCTGCCGTCATCGTACGTCCTCCTCCAGCGAGCTGGCCTGCCCGACCTTGGAGGTGACGAGTGGCAGCAGGACCCACTGCAGGGCGATTCCCGGGATGCCGTAGGCGAGGGCTAAGACCGAGGTGGAGACGGAGGCGACAACATCGATGCCGTTCCCAGCGATGGCTCCGAGTGCGCATATCGCTACGATCGAGGCAACCAACCAGGTGGCCTGGACGAGCAGGACCTTTGCCAGAAGCGACATCTTTGCCCTTCTGAGCAGGCCGGCGGAAAGACCGTAGCAGGCGAGCTCGACCATCATGAGCGGAAGTCCTGAGGCGGTCGGCATGCCGGAGATCAGGAAGCTCATGCACGGGCCGAGCAGTCCCGTGACAACTCCGGGAATGGGGCCGGCCAGGAAGCCGACGAGGGCGACGGGCAGATACATGGGCAGGAAGACTCGGCCAAGTGCCGTTCCTAGACCAAGGGCAGCGCCGAGGGCATGGAACACCTCTGGGACCAGGACCGCTCCGGCGATGGCTGCCACCGTCGCCATGGTCCGGACGCCGACGGAGGGTAGCGCCAAGGGGCGGTCTATCGTGAGCACGCTGTTTTTGAGATCAGTTCCGTAGGCCATGTCTCTCTCCTATCTCCTTTGCCGTGTCACGTGCCGTCGGAGCTGGGGGGTACCCTTCCGACATTCCTTTCCTGCATTCGAGTCAAGTCTGCACCTTTGTGCCTACTTCAAGTCAAGTGAATTTCTGGGAAATCTCATGTCCCAGGCGCTGTGCTCCGTGGCATACATGTCCTCGTCCATGGTCACAATGCGGGCATCCGTCGATTGACTTCTGATGGTGTCAGCTCATTGTCACATGACGGGTTTCCCGAATATCCCTTGACTTGAAGCAGACTCGAGGGTCCAGACTTGGCGCGAGCGGCAGCAGGTTGGGTGCCACGGATGTCGATGCGGGCAAAGGAGAGGCACATGGCCTCATGGACGGACGAGAAAGTCGGTCGCTTCGGCTTCGGGTGCATGCAGCTGCCGATGGCCGACGGTAAGGTCGACCTTGCGGTGACGAGCGAGACGTTCGACCGGTTCCTGGCCTCGGGCCTCACCTGCTTCGATACCGCCCACAACTACCTGGACGGCCAAGGCGAGGTTGCCGCGCGCAAGTGCCTCGCCAGGCGCCACAATGTGCGACAGTTTCTTCCTTACCGATAAGCTCACGGACAACTTCTTCAGGTGCGCTGATGATGTCATGTCAGCACTCGACTCCGAAGTCTTCAACTGCCTCAATACGAAACACGCCTTCGGCGACTGGAACGCGGCCTACTACTACGACAACGTCCATACTACGAATGGCCACGCCAAGGCGTCCGAATGCCTCAAGTGCGACAGGTGCGAGAATGCCTGCCCACAGCATCTGCCCATCCGCACGCTCCTTGAGCAGATCGCCGAGAAGTTCGAATAAGTCGGCTGCCTTGTTGGTCGCCTGCAGATATGAGTAGACCTGTTTGGTGGGAGGCGCAAGGCCAAGGTCAGGGCGAGGCGGTTTTCTGCTGACCTGTCAGCCTTACGCTTGGGCCCTCTCGAGAATAGTTTGAAGAAGTGCTTGACTTAAACCTTACTTCAACTTGTATACCTGATGCCATGGCATCGGATCGCGAGAGGGCAAAGGAGCATGACGTTGAACAACTTCATCTATGACATTCCCACGAAGGTCTATTTCGGAACGAATCAACTCGGCAATCTCGGACCGGAGCTTGCTCGCTTCGGCAAGAGAGTCCTTCTGGTCTATGGCGGCTCTATCAAGAGGAGCGGCCTGTACGACAAGGTCGTCGCGGAGATGGAGAAGGCGGGGCTCGAGCTGTTCGAGCTTGGCGGTGTCGACCCGAATCCCCGTGTGACCTCCGTCAATGCAGGTGCGGACATCTGCAGGAGGGAGCACATCGACGTTCTCCTGGCCGTTGGTGGCGGTTCGGTGATCGACTGCACGAAGTACATCGGTGCGGCAGCATACTACGATGGTGACGCATGGGACATCCTGCTCCAGAAGACGCCCGTGGAGAAGTGCCTGCCGGTGGTCACGGTTCTTACCCTTGCTGCCACGGGTTCGGAGATGGACTGCGGGGGCGTCATCAGCAATTCCGAGACACATGACAAGATTGGCCTGCTGTTTCCGCCGATGCAGCCGAAGGTATCCTTCCTCGATCCCACGAATACCTACACGGTCAGCCCCTATCAGACTGCCTGTGGCTCTGCCGACATCCTGTCCCACATCATCGAGGTCTACTTCAACATGGACCAGGACCTGCAGATGCTTGACGGCTTCATGGAAGTGCTGATGAGAACCGTCATCAGGTATGCTCCCATAGCCATGAAGGAGCCGGACAACTACGAGGCTCGTGCAAACCTGATGTGGACCTCCTCCTGGGCCATCAACGGCTTCATCAACGGTGGCAAGCGCCAGGCGTGGAGCTGCCACCCGATGGAGC
>Ga0268359_10962_pt1 | contig 31952 bp, 28 predicted proteins | sample BioMet11_FD_194416 | JGI IMG/M metagenome (GOLD analysis project Ga0268359, IMG submission 194416) | Sewage microbial communities from Oakland, California, United States - Biofuel 11 (PacBio Assembly) | ecosystem: Engineered > Wastewater > Sewage > Unclassified | place: USA: California | collected...
GACGGTCTTTTTTGCGCCCGGGTTGCTCTGAAAGGTGTACTCCCGCTTGTTCCAGGTGAAACCCTGAATCCGCGCGGCCTCAAGAACCGCATTGAATTCTTTGAATAACGAAGCGAATTTACCGCAAGCACTTTTGTCTGCCGGGTTTTTCGCAAAGTCCGGCACGCCCGCGTCGGCGAACACCTGCTTGATGCGGCCAAAGAGGTCGTTCATCGTTTCAAGATTTTTCTGAAGCTTCTGCACAAACAGGCCAATAGGCTTGTCGCCAGAATAGAGCTTTACGGCCTCCGCAATATTCCGCTCCATGGTGTGCGGCTTGCGGTAGTAGCGTATGGTCCCAAACGGTTTTTCATGCCCAACAAGCGGTTGGTGCGCGAGAATGCCTGAATGATGTTCTGGTATTCCAGCTTTTTGTCCATGTAGAGCGTGTTTATCCACTTGGAATCAAAGCCCGTGAGCATCTGATCGACAACGATAAGCAGATCAATCTGTTTATCGCTACTAATGCGCTGGTGGGGGCTCTTTATGGGCAAGGCGCGCCGCTATGTCCTTTTTAAATCTGGCGTGTGTTCCAAGTTCAAAGGTCTGGTTGTAGCGAGCGTTATAGTCGGTGATGATTTCTTCCAGCCCCGCTTCCTTGAACGCGGTTGTCGCACCATCGCCGTTGTCGATGTTGGGGTCAAAGAGCGCCGTGATTTTCAGCTCCGGCTTTTTCGTTTTGAAAAGCCGGTAATAGGCAATGGCCTCTGGTATGCTGCTTGTGGCAAACAGCGCGTGGAACTTACCCGCGTGCGAAAGCGTCATCCAGTTTTCAAGAATGTCCGCGACAACCTGTTCTGTGTGTTCGTCGCGGGTGTACTGGCTTTTGGAAAGGTAGTCTTCAATGCCCTTCACATACTTGCCGGTCTTGTCAACGTGCCCGGCCATGGCAACGTCATTCATGAATCTGTAGTAGATTTTGCTCTTGTGCGGGTCGGCAATGGCTTCTTCCTCTGTGGCTGCTTTTGCCTCATGGAGCGAAACGGCCTTGCGCACGTCTCTATCCTTGTAGGTGAGCACCTTGTAGGGGTCAAAGCCAAGCACATTTTTGTCGCGTATGCCGTCGGCAATACTGTATCTGTGCAGTTCGTCCCCAAAAACATCGGCAGTTGTGCTGCCCTTGATCTGGTTTTCGATGTGTATGGGCGTGCCGGTAAAGCCAAAAAATATTGCGTTGGCAAAGTTCTGCTTCACGTCATGCAGCATGTCGCCAAAGGTGGAGCGGTGGGCCTCGTCCACGATGAAGACTATCCGCTTGTCGGCCATCAGGCTGATGTCTGCGGCGTTCATGCCGTTTTCTTGTTTGATGTTGCTCATCTTTTGTATGGAGGTGACGATGAGCGTATGGGCAGGGTCATTGCTTTTTAGCTTGGCGACAAGTTCATGCGTGCTTTCTGTGGCCTGCACCTCGTCGCTGTCATCGGCAAAGCTCTGGTAATCTTCGAGCGACTGCGTGCCAAGTTCGATGCGGTCAATAAGAAAGATAACCTTGTCGGCATCCCTGGAGTTGGCAATGAGCTGGGCAGACTTGAAGCTCGTCATGGTTTTGCCGGAGCCCGTGGTGTGCCATATGTAGCCGCCGCGCTGGTTTTTTTCTCCCCACTTTGTTTTTGCTACGCGGTCAGAGATGGCGCTTGCGGCGTAGTACTGGTAGCTGCGCATGACTTTAAGGATGCCGTCCGAGTCGTCCGGCACGGTATAAAAGCCAATAAGCTGATGCGCCATGGGTATGGAGAGCAGCTTTTCGGCTACTTCCTTCCAGTTGTTGATGGGTTCATTGTTAGCGTTTGCCCAATGGAAGTAAAAATTGGGGTTAAATTTGCCGTCCCCGCCGGGGTTGGCAAAATACAGGGATTCCGCAGGCTCCATAGCCACAAATATCTGCACCAGCGAAAACAGGCCGCTAAAAACCCCCTCGCGGGAATATTTTTCAATCTGGTTGGCGGCCTGCATGACGGAGACGCCGCTTTTCTTCAGCTCAAGGTGGATGACCGGCATGCCGTTGATGAGCAGCATAATGTCGCCCCGGCGGTCGTTCAAAATGCCGTGCGTGGGAAACTTGGGCTGCTGCACTATCTGGTAGCGGCTCTGGCCTGCGGCTATCTCTTGCCGGTCATAGATTTTGAGCGACACTTCCTTGCCAAATGCGCTTCGTCATCCGGGTTGTCGCGCCTGATTGCTACGGTTTTACCGTTGATAAAGCCGTTGAGCTTGAGGGGAGTTTTGAGCGTATTTATCTGCTCGATAATCTGCTGCATCTCGCCCTGCGTGAGGGGGCAGTTGTTCAGGCGGTTGATGCTGCGGTTGTTGGCAAAAAGAATGCCAGCCCAGTTTTCAATAAGCTGCTGCTCTGTGGGGTTTTTGATGACTGCCGTTTCCCATCCGTATTGCGTGGTGAGCACGTTGATGAGGGCTTCTTCAAATTCGGATTCTTTGTTGAACGCCATTGTGCAGTCCCCTATACGAACATTTTTTCAAGCAGGGCTTTCTTGATGTTTTGGAGCTTGGTTAATTCGCGCTGATGCAGGGCGATGAGGCGGTCGAGGTTGGTGAAAATGTGTCCGATATGCACTTGTTCGTCATAGCAGGGTAACTCCATACAGAATTTCTTTATTTCGGAAGATAGTATATGCTTGATGGTATTACCTGTCGTTATGTTGCTTAATTTTTTACGAGATTGTCTTGTCTGAAATTGATAGTTAAGAAAATACGGATTGATTTGCTGATGGGGTTGGCAATGATTATCAACGCGTGAGCGGCGGTATTATCAAGTTCTGGCGGTATTATCGCTGTATGCCCGACATGCCCAGATTGCACCATGACTAAATCACCTGTGCGGAGCCAGTTATCTTTTTGCCTTTCGTAAAACTCGTCATTAATGAAAATTTCTGTGTTGCGATTGATTTGGCCATCCTTGACATTGTTAGATTCTAGGTAGAAATGTCCCTCTTTAACGTAGTATGGCGTCGCAGTTCCAACAAAGGCGTTTCGTATTTTACTGTAAACATCACCAAGCTTCCGCTGTTCCCATGCATCAGTAAAGCCAGCGAAGCGGATTTCAGGCTTGTCGTTGCCATCTTTAGGAAACATCTTTTCAAGCAGGGCTTTCTTGATGTTGACCGTCTTGTCATGCTCTCGCTGGTGAAGGGTGATAAGGCGGTCTACCTTTGAAATAAGCTCGCTAATTTTTTGTTGCTCCGCTATATTCGGACGCGAAATTTTTAGGCTCATATATTCCGCGTAGGAAATATTCAGAAGACCGTCCATTCGTGCTGATGACGAAACTCGCTTCTTCAACTCGCCGTCAAACATTCCGCTATTAAGGTAGTAGGCAAAGAAAGACGGGTTGTCTTTTGGCATTGAAAAAGCGTGATAAACAAATGGTATTCGAGCCTCAGCGACTTTTAAGTCAAAGCAGCTTCCGAAATTTCTGAGCTTTGAATAGCCATGATTATATGCCAGCTCACCTTCAATTAGCAGTGTGTAGTTCTTTAAACTACTACCAGCGTTATCACTAGAATACTTTGTACTCTGGTCAATAAATCCGCTTGCGGCAGAAATCATCATAACTGGAGCAACTGAACCTTCTTCTGCTTTCCGCATCACTTCAACAGCGATTTCCCCCAGCTTCCGCTCTTCCCAAGCGTCAGTAAATCCGGCGAAACGGATGGCGGGGCTATTTATCTCACTCATTTTTCTTCCCCTGCAACCGCTTTATGTCTTGGCTCAAAGCTTTATAATAATCTTTATCAACTTTTGCGATTTCATGGTAATTGTCTTGATACTGTCGGTATTCACGCTCAATTTTCTCGTTTGCGCTTTTACGGCTGACTTTGCCTTTCCCTTCCAAAATGTCCGTTCGTTGAAAGGCCAGATACCGGTCAAGCTCTGCTTTCCAATCACTCATGGTCATCGTTGTTTGCGTTTTTGCCTGATATTCTGCGGTATCCAGGTAGCCAGCAACAATTAGGTTCAGGCGTTCCAATTCCTGTTCATCAAGAAAATTCTTTGAGATTTTCAGATCAGATTTGCGCGGATAGGCCCCTTTGTATGACGTGAGGCCTAGATCGCTCTTTGCCGCGTCCAATCGGGAAAAAATCAATTCTGGCGCGGTGTGCCCTGTGACTGCGTATAGCATTTTGTTCTGTACTGTCTGGAAAAATTCCTGCGCCGCCACACTGTTGCCGTCGTAGTCGATGCTGGTGGCAAAAATATCCAGTACCTGCTGATAGAAAAGACGTTCGCTGGAACGAATGTCCCGAATGCGACGTTGCAGCTTTTTGAAATAGGTCAAATCGCCTGTCAATTTTTCTGTATCTAGTGCCGCACCCTCAATAAGGTATTCTTTCAAGACCGTGGATGCGTACCGACGGAATTGGGCACCGCGTGCAGAGCGAACGCGATAGCCGATGGCGAGAATCATGTCGAGATTGTAGAAAGCCACAGTGGTTGTCTGGGTTTTTCCCGGTATCGCCCCATGCTTAGTGGTCGTCAACTGATAGTTGACAACCACTCTTTCGTCCAACTCGCCATCCCCAAGGATGGTCTTGATATGCTTGCTGATGTTCTGTTTTGTTGTCTGGAACAATTCTGCAAGCTCAAGCTGGGTAAGCCAGACCGTTCCGTCATGCAGACGCAACTCAATTTTTGCCCGACCGTCTTCTGTGTTATACAAGATAATATCGGCAGCCATACTACTCACCCTTCAGCAGGGCCTGAAACTCGGCAAGCCCCTTCATGTCGTATGCGTTGCCTGTCAGCTCGTCGATCAAGGTGGCGAGCGACGATTTTGTTTCCGTGATCTGCCCGGCCAGGTCCGCATAGGTGGTGGCGTATTTTTCCGCCAATGCCCGCACGCGGGAAACAAGGTCGGCAATAATGCTGCCCGGTATGCTGTGCAGCGCGGCAATCAGCGGCTGAATCCACTTGGCTTCCAGCAGGGCTATAACCTGTGCGTCCGTCATGCCCTCAATCATGGTCTTGGTGGCAAGGTGCAGTGCGTCCGCGTCGGCCTTGATCTGCTTTTTCAGGCTTTTTTCCTCGTCTACCAGTTCCTGAACCTGCACGAGCTTGCGCTCCAGTGAATCTTCATCATAGGCCCGCACGGCGGCCTTGGCCTTTGCAAGCGCGCCAAAAAGCTGTTTGACCTGTTTGCCTACCTCCGCAACGACAAAGGCGTCCTTGGCCTCGTTGACAACGCTGCTGTCCTTGTCCTCCTCCGACAGGGAATCAAGGATTTCGTCGTAGCCGGACTGAATTTCCGCAAGGCGTTCTTCTTTTTGCTTCAGGGCAGCGTGCTGCGTGCGCAGCAAGGTAAGCTGCACCAGTTCAAACGGAATAACGTGCCCGACCCAGCCTTCCTGCACATCAGTGTCCTTGCCGTCCTTCTTTTTTTGCACAATGTTGGGGTCGACCTTTTTTGCGGCGTCGAAGCCCTCGGTCTGCAGAATTTCCAGATCCACGGCGATTTTTGTCCACTGGTCGTCAAGGGTTTGGTAGGCGCTGTACCTGTCCACAAGGGCTATCTGCTCCAGCCGCCGGAATATCACATCCGCAATGGCGGATTCCTCTTTGCCGATGTTGAGCGTCGCCCAGTTGTCGATAAGTTCTGCCTTGAGATACGCGGCAAAGTCTGCGAAGGCCGCAACGTACGTTTGCCGCCAGGCGAGTACGGCCGCGTTGCCGTGTATGGCCGTCGCCACGTCTTCTACGGCAAGTGCGGCGTAGGGGGTGCCGTTGTCGGCAAACAGCGCTTCTTGCAGACCGTCGAAGGTCTGCCAGTACGCGTCCAGCGCCGCTATCTCGCTTTTGGGTATGCCGCCGAACATGGAGGCGTAAATATCCCACGTTTCGGCACTGTCTGATGAATCTACATAGCGGGGAATATTGAGGTTGTAGTCGTTGTCGCGAATTTCTTGCTGACTGACAGCGCGCGAAAACTTGTCCACGTTTATGCGCCGGGTTACGGTATCCGCGATTTTTTTGATGTCTGAGGCGCGCAGCACGTTGTTTTTGCCGACCTTGGCAAAACCCCTGGAAGCGTCGACGACAAGCACGTCCGTGCTCGCGCGCGTTTTTTTCAGAACCATGATGATCGTCGGTATGCCTGTGCCAAAAAAGATGTTGGCGGGCAGGCCGATAATGGCGTCTATGTGGTTTTGCTCAATAAGGTTTCTGCGGATCGCGCCCTCCTCGCCGCCACGAAACAGCACGCCGTGCGGCAGCACGATGGTCATTATGCCGTCTGGCTTCAGGTGAAACAGGTCGTGGAGCAGAAAGGCAAAGTCGGCCTTGGTTTTCGGCGCCAGCCCAAAGGCCGCAAAACGGGCGTCCCCGTCCTTGTGGGCGGGGTCCCACGCCTGGGAGTACGGGGGGTTGGATACCACCGCATCCACATGCAGCGGGTTGTACGAGCCTACGGGGTCGGTGTCGTCAAAGTACGGCCAGTCGTCTTCAAGGGTATCGCCGTTTCTTGTGACGATGTTGTCCGGCAGGATGCCGCGCATCACAAGGTTCATGCGCGTGAGATTGTAGGTGTTTTCTTTCAGCTCTTGCGCATAGTATTTGATCTTGTTCTCGCTGGCGATGTGCTTGGCCACAGACTTGCCGATGTTGATGAGCAGCGAGCCGGAGCCGCTGGTGGGGTCGTAGATTTTGATTTCGTTTCTGTCCTTCAGGTGGTCGGCCACAATCTCGGACATGAGCAGTGAAACCTCGTGGGGCGTGTAGAACTCGCCCGCCTTTTTACCGGCATTGGCGGCAAACATGCTGATGAGGTATTCGTAGATGAACCCCAAAACGTCGTAATCCTGCCTGCCGTCCATGGGTATGTCAGCTATCAGCTGGATAAGGTTGCTGATGGACTTTGTTTGCGTGCCGGAGCTGTCGCCAAGTTGGAAAGACCGGTTTGCAGCGGTATCGAAGAATGCGGCCGAAGACTTTTTTGTGCGTGGCGTTGATAAGACGGTTGAAGGCGGAGAGCGCGTCGCGAACATTGGACACGTCAAAGTCCTTTGCCCATTTGAAGCCATGTGGAGAACAGGTTTTCGTAGGCGATAAAGTAGCCTATGTTCTTCTGGATGGTCTTGACGGTATCTGTATCGTTTTCCGACAGGGCCTTGATGTCGTCAATGGTGCCGCCCGTGGAGTAAACATATTTTATTTCGGTATCCGAAAGATATTTGTAGAAGATGAATCCAAGAATATAGTCTTTGTATTCATTCGCCTCAATCTTGGAACGCATTTTGTTTGCGGATTCCCAAATCTTTGACGCCAATTGCTGCTTGTTCACGGTTTCACCAATGTAACCATTAGAGTATAATATATTCTGTTGAGCCTTGCTTAACCAAGTTGGCCTGTGATGCTTTTATTCTCCCAGCTCGTCAAAAAAATCAACGTCGAGCTTCTTCAGTTCCAGAGTTCTGTAGCTTCTAACGCCAATGCCGTGCTGCACCATAAGGCCCGCCAGCTCATGGCCATCAATAAGCCGCAGGCGCTTGTGGCTGCGCTCCGCGTATTCACGGGCGGCTTTTGTATAGCGGCTTGTGGTAACAAATACACCCTTGGTGATGCCGTGCGCATCCATTGCTCCTGCAAATTCGCGGATTTTATCCGGCCCGATGGCGGAGTCTTGCGAGTACCGCTTAGCTTGCAGAAAGATCACGTCCAGACCAAGCACATCCTCTGTGATGATGCCATCAATGGCCCCGTCTCCAGTTCCACCTGTCCGCTTGCCAAGGCCGCCCGCGCCATATCCGAGGCCAAGCATCAACTTGACAATCAGCCGTTCAAAGTCTGCATCGTGCATCGCTTGCAGGTGTTCCTGAAGATCAGAGCGCAGCGCGCCGTTAAGCTCTGCAAATGCGGCTTCAATACGTTCTTCGGGGGTTTCCTCTTCTGAGGTGGAGGGAGCTGTTTGCCCCTCGGCCTCGTTGTCTGTCCCCGTTGTGCCGGAAGGACTGCGAAACTGGCGAAAGTTTTCGGAGCGGGCCATCAGAAAGTTAATATCAATACGCTGGGGGTTTTCCTGTAAGGCCTGTTGCCCCTCAGCAGTGATATCATAGACGCCGCGCGCCTCACGCCGCAGCAAGCCCGCCTTGGTGAGGTGCACAAACGCCCAGTAAATTCTGTTTGCAACGCGGGTCTGCCTGCCGCTAGCCAGCATTTCCTGCCTGTCTGCTACAGACAAATCAAAGGCGTCGGATAGTTGAGCGATGGCGTCTGCTGTTCGCAACGGGCCTTTGGCGGCCAGGCGCAATACAGGCAGCATAAAGCTTTGAAAATCAGGAATTGCCATACCGGGTACTCATTTTTAGTTGGACTTCAAACCAAACCAGACAACGGGCGGTTTTTATGCCGCCCAGCGCTTCCCGCAAAAGGTCACGTCAAAGAATTTTTGGCCGGGCTGTCATGGTAGTGGTTTCCTCTGTTGCGGCGCTATGAATTTCAGTGGCCTTCACTATAGGCAAATATTGGTTTTGTACGGCATAGGGCGCGAAAGTTCAAACCATAGAATCTCTGTGGTATTGCCAGTCATGCGGCGCTGGCTACTGCGGGGCAGCAATGCGTGCTGTACTGATCTGCCTGTTGAAAAAAACTGAAATTAAAAGACCTGGGTAAACTTGTAGCTCTGGCCTTGCGCACCACAAGGCAAAACTAGAGGGCGGCATACGCAGGCGGTGGAGTGCTTGTCGTGACTACGCATATCCTGACTGCTTCTGCGCGCCCGGTCAGGGCCGTGTTTCTTGCAGGCTGCGGTCATGGGGATCAAGGCGCAGGTGGCGCGTATGAAAGGCCTTCAGGCCCGGTCTGTGCCCAATGCTGATGATGGCGGCCCGTCCAAGCTGGCTGGTCAGCAGTTCGAGCAGGTGTTTCTCCCCGGCTTCGTCCACCGCCGATGTGGCTTCGTCCAGAAAGAGCCAGCCCGGCTTGTGCAGCAGTACCCGCGCCAGCGCCAGCCGCTGCTGTTCGCCGGGCGAGAGTTGTTGCCCCCAGTAGCGTTCCTCGTCCAGCAGGGGGGCGAGATCGCCCAGGCCGCAGTCTGCGAGCGCCTGGGCGATGGCCTGCGTGCTGAAGCTCTGCGGCGGCGAGGGGTACGTCACTGCGGCGCGCAGCGTGCCCATGGGCAGATAGGGTTTTTGCGGCAAAAACATGGTGCTGCCGCCCTCTGGCAGCTGGATGGAGCCACAGCCAAAAGGCCACAGACCTGCAATGGCGCGGAACAGAGTGCTTTTGCCAGCGCCCGACGGGCCGCCTATGAGTACGCGTTGCCCAGGCAGCACCTCCAGGTTGGCATGCTCCAGCAGCAGTGCGCCGTCGGGGCGCATAAGCCTGAGCCCGTGCAGGCGCAGTGCCGCATCCGCCCCCACAGCGGTGGTCAGCATCTTTGGGCAGCGGGCTTTGTCCGCAGGGACCGCTGGGGCAGGGGGGGGCGGCACGGGGTTATCCGCCTCTGCCGCTATTGCCCCGCCAGCCTCGTCCAAAAGGGCGGCAAACGACGTCAGCCGGTCCACTGTAGCCCGCCACGCGGCAAGCTCTGTGTATGCATCCACAAACCAGCTCAGCGAGCTTTGCACCTGACCAAAGGCAGAGGCGGTCTGCATGAGGTCGCCCAGCTGGATGGCCCCAGAAAAATAGCGCGGCGCGCAGGCCAGAAAGGGAAAAACCATGGCCGCCTGACCGTAGGCGTTGGTCAGCCAGCTAAGACGCTTGCGGCAGATCATGATCTGTCGCCAGTTGGAAACCACTGCGGCAAACCGCGATTTGAAGACAGTGGCCTCGCCGCATTCGCCGCCGTAGAGGGCCACGCCCTCGGCGTTTTCCCTGAAGCGTACAAGGCTGAAACGAAAGTCGGCCTCCAGCCGTTGGCGCTGGTAGTTAAGCCCCACCAGCGGGCGTCCGAGCCGCTGGGTCAGCCACGTGCCCGCAATGGCGTAGCCCAGCGCCGCCCAAACCATGTAGCCGGGCACAGAGAGGCTGCGCTGCCCAAGCGCAATGGTCACCGCCCCCGAGAGATGCCAGAGAATGCCGGTAAACGATATCAGCGTGGTGACGGCCTCCAGAAACCCCAGCACAAGCATGAGGGTCTGCTCCACAAACAGGCCGATGTCCTCGGCAATGCGCTGGTCGGGGTTATCCGCCGGGCGGGTTTGGAGTTGCAGGGCATAGTAGGCCCTGTGGTGCAGCCAGCGCTGGATAAAAAAGCTGGTCAGCCAGCTGCGCCAGCGTATCTGCAAGAGCAGTCGCAGATAGACCTGATACACGGCCACCGCGATAAAAAGTGCGGCCAGCAGGCAAAATTTGGCAAGCTGGTGGGTAAAGCCCTGCCAGTCGCGGTTTTGCAGCGTGTCATAAAAGGCGTTGTTCCATTGGTTGAGCAGCACGTTCAGGTACACCAGCCCAAGGCTCATGCCCACAATGATGCAGATAAGGCCAATGCCGGCCATGCGGTCATTCTGACGTCCAGTAGGGGCGGGCAAGCCGCCAAAGATCGCCCAAAAATTTTTTGCTCTCGCGCATAAAGAATACCCTGCAAAAAAAGTATGCATGAACATAAAGCGGGGCCGTGGGCGCTCCGCAAAATAGGATTCCACCGGCCCTCCATGTGGGGGCCGTGGCAGTGTATAGCAGGGTCAGGCGTCAGCGACGCGTCAGGATGCAGTCGGGCGGCGTGCACATGGATGCGTGCAGTGGTGGCAGTGGCTCAGGCAGGCGTTGTAACCAAAACGGCCCGTCCGGCTGGGTAGCCGGGCGGGCCGCTGTATAAACATAGCGGTTGGTTATGATTCCCTGTCGTCTTCCGCGCCGCGAGGCTTTCTGCCCCATTTGTCAGGGTGCGAAAAAACGCTTGCCGCCGCCTGCGGCGTTGCCGCCTTCGCGCGGGTTGCGGGCGGGGTAGCCGGGGCGGGGGCCTCGGGGCGCGCGTGCGCCGGGGCCAAAGTTTTTGCGCTGGTAGGGGCCGCCTGCGCCGGAATCCTGCTTGGCGGTCACCCGTGTCCCGGCGATAAACACCCCACGGTTGAGCACGGTCAGCACGTCGTCGGCCAGGTCGCTCTGCACTTCCACAAGGCTGAAGTGATTCTGGATGCTGATGGCCCCGATGCTGCGGCCAGGGATGCCGCACTCGCCCGTGATGGCGCCCACCATTTCACCGGGCGAAACCTTGTGGGCGTGGCCCACATTGATGTGCAGGCGCGTCATGGGGGCGTCGTTGCGGCGGGGGCGGCCCCCGTCGCGGTCGCCCTGGCGGAATCCGTCTCGGCCGTCTCGGCCATCGCGGCTGGGACGGCGTGGCGCGTCGGCCAGCGGGTCTTCATCGGGCACATTGCTGGCGTCGCCAAAGTCGCGCTGCATCAGCAGCTTGAGCAGGGCGGCGGCCACGTCGCGGCTGGTGATGACATCGTCGGCAAACTGCTCGGACAGAAAGTCCTCAACCATTTGCATGCAGGTTTCGAGGGCTCCGGCAGTCAGTGTGGCGCGCACTTCATCCAGCAGCCGCGAGGTGCGGATATTGGCCACATCGCGCAGCGAGGGCAGCCGCTCCTGCTGGATGCGGGCCTTGGTGTGGCGGATGATGTCGCGCAGCTTGTGCTGCTCGCGCAGGGTCACAAAGGTAAAGGCCTTGCCCACGCGTCCAGCCCGGCCCGTGCGGCCTATGCGGTGCACGTAGCGCTCTGCGTCGTGGGGAATGTCGTAGTTGACCACGGCGTCCACGTCGTCCACGTCAATGCCGCGCGCGGCCACGTCGGTGGCGATCAAAATATCGAGCCCCTCGCCGCGAAAGCGCTGCATGACCCTGTCGCGCTGCGACTGGGCCAGATCGCCGTGCAGACCGTCGCTCTGGTAACCGCGCTGCTGCAGGTGGGCCGTTACTTCGTCCACATTGCGTTTGGTGGAGCAAAAAACCAGCGCCTTGCGAAAGCCCTGCGCGTCCAGCACCCGGCAGAGCGCGTCCATCTTCTGGTGCGGGCGCACCTCGTAATAGACCTGCTCAATGGCGGGTACGGTCAGGGTTTTTTGCGCGATTGCCAGCATCTCCGGGTCACGCAGAAAGCGCTTGCTCAGCTGCAGGATGGCCGGGGGCATGGTGGCCGAAAAAAGCACGCGCTGGCAGTCGGCGGGCATACGCTCCAGAATGGCTTCTATATCTTCGCGAAAGCCCATATCGAGCATTTCGTCTGCTTCGTCGAGCACAACGGTGGTGGCGGCGTTGAGGCGCAGGGTTCCGCGCTGCAGATGGTCCATCAAGCGGCCGGGGGTGCCCACCACCACCTGCACGCCGCGCTCCAGGGCGCGTAGCTGCCGTTCAATGGCCTGACCGCCGTAGATGGGCAAAATGGCCACGCCACGCTTGCGGGCCGCAAGTTTGCTGAGTTCTTCGGCAACCTGAATGGCAAGCTCGCGCGTGGGGCAAAGCACCAGCGCCTGCACCGCCCTTGCGGGGGTGAGCTTTTCCAGAATGGGCATGCCGAAGGCGGCTGTTTTGCCTGTGCCTGTCTGGGCCTGGCCTACCGCATCGCGGCCGGTCAGCAAAAAGGGCACGGCAAGAACCTGGATGGGAGAGGGCTCTTCAAAGCCCATATCCTTGACGCCCTGCAACAATTCCGGGGACAAATTAAAATCTTCGAACGATGGAGACATGCTGTTCCTGTACATAAAAAATTACTTGGTAGCGTACCATAGCCTCATACACGCCAATGCACAATGCCTCTGTAGCCCCAGATATAGGCCAGCGGCGGTTGAAAGGAAAAAATCATGGCCGCAAGCGGCCCCGTGCAAGGGCTCGCCTGGCGGCAGACAAATAAAAAAATTTCCGCATGGCCGCGTATTGACCGCGCCAGTGGTTGACCTGACAGCAAACGCCTGTAGTATGTCCCAAGCCAGATCGGCCAGCACTTTGCCAGCAACGGGGAAAAACCATGTCCTGCATACAGACGCACGGCCTTGCCTACGGCCAGATTGTTTACAACGACCTGGACATCGAGGGCGGCAGGGCCACCTTTATCAGCGGAGCCAGCGGCAGCGGCAAAAGCACCCTGCTGCGGCTGTTCAATAAAACCCTCGCGCCTACGTCGGGCACGATTCTTTACAACGGGCAGGACACGGCCGGTCTCGACAGTATTGCGCTGCGGCGCGAGGTGCTGCTGGCCGGGCAGTCTGTGTTTCTTTTTGACGGCAGCGTGGGCGACAACTTCGACGCCTACTGCGAGGCCAGAGAATCCGCGCCGCTGTCCGCCGAGGACAAACAGGCGTTTTTGCGCCTGTGCTGCGCCAACTTTCCGCTGGACGCCCCCTGCGTGCATCTCTCAGGCGGCGAGCGTCAACGCGTGTTCCTTGCCGTCTGCCTTTCGTTTTTGCCCAGGGTGCTGCTGCTGGACGAGCCAACCTCGGCGCTGGACCAGGACACGGCCGAGCGCTTCATGTCGCAGGTGCTGGCCTATTGCCGCGAGCGCGGCATGACCGTTGTAGCCGTGAGCCATGATCCGGCCCTTACCGCGCGGCACGCGCAAAACATCATCAGCCTGCGGGCAGAGGCGGAATAGCTATGAACGGCGTTGCCCAGATCCAGTTAGGCTCATTTTTGCTCGTATATGTGCTGCTGCTGTTGGTGCTGGCCGTCATGAAAAAGTGCCGCATCAACCAGACAAAACTGCTGGTGCTGGCCAGCGCGCGCATGACCCTGCAGCTCATTGCTGCGGGTTATGCCCTGACCTTTCTTTTTGAGCATCCGCACCCTCTGCTCACCATGGGGTATCTGACCATACTGGTGTTTTTTACCATTTATCTGGTGCTGTCGCGCAACAAAAGGCTTAACCCGCGTTTCAGGCTGGTAGTATCCGTATCCATCGCCTGCTGCGGGCTGGGCGTTATTGTGTTTTTTGTGACCTGCATCGTGGGGCAAAGCCTGTTTGACCCGCAGTACATGATACCAATCAGCGGCATGCTCATGGGCAACGCGCTGACCGGCGTTTCGCTGGGGCTCAAGTCGTTCTGGAACGGCCTTGAAGGGCAGCGGGCGCGCGTGGAGGCATTGCTCAACATCGGCGCAACCCCGGAAAAGGTGCTCTTTCCCTTTGTGTGTCAGGCGCTGGAAACAGCCCTTGTGCCCACGCTCAACTCCATGCTGGGCATGGGCATAGTGGTGCTGCCCGGCATGATGACCGGTCAGATACTCTCCGGCACAAGCGCCCACCACGGCCATTTTGTACCAGATAACCATCATGGTGGCCATTTGCGCCTGCGTGTGCCTGTGCTGTTTCTGCTCGCTGTATTTCGGCTACAGAACCTTGTGGAATACCCAGAAGCAGCTGACCTTCTAGGCGAGCACGCTTTGCAGGGCCTGCTCCAGCTCCGGCTGGCGAAAGGCGTAACCCGCAGCCTGCAGTCGCAGCGGCGTGGGGTTTTGCCCGGCCAGCAACAGCTCGTCGGCCATCTGCCCCAGCAGCAGGCGCAGCAGGGGGCCTGGCACGGGCAGCCACGAGGGGCTGCCGCAAACCCTGCCAAGGGCGCGGGTAAATTCGCTCATGCTTGGGGTACGCGGGGCGCAGATGTTAAAAGCCCCCGCAAGGTCCGTGCGCTGCAGCAGCAGGGACGCGGCCCCGGCTACGTCCTCAAGGTGCGTCCAGCAAAACGGCTGGCGGCCTGAACCCAGCGGGCCGCCCACATGCATGCGGAAGGGCGGCAGCATGCGCTCGATAAATCCGCCTGGCGTGCCGTTGGCCTTTTTGCCCAGCACGGGCGCAAAGCGCAGCACGCAGCGGCGCAGGCCAAGGGCCTCAACGGGTACGGTGCTTTGCTCCCACTGGCGGCAGGTATCCGCCAGAAAGCCCTGACCGGAGGCAGCGCCCTCGTCGCAGGGCGGCGCGGTCTCGCGCCACAGGCCATAGTAACCACTGGCGGACGCCTGCAAAAGCGTTGCGGGCAGGGTATGGCCCTGCTCCCTGCGCATGCGCAGGGCAACGCACAGCGCCTGCCCGGTTTCAACCCTGCTGCTGACGATGGCCTGCTTGCGCTCGGCGGTCCAGCGGCCGCCGCCGATATTTTCGCCCTGCAGATTTACAATGGCGTCCACGCTGTCCAGCAGGCCCGCCAGAGCCGCTCCGTCCCAGCCGTTCCACACCACGCGCCGGGGACCGTTGCCCCCCTTGCCCGCGCTGCGCGACGCGACGCTGACCGTATGGTTTTTCGCGCAGGAGCGCTCCGGCAAGATATCGCCCCACAAAGCCAGTGCCGCCCAGAATGAGAACATGCATGCTAAGCCCCCTCTGATGTGCGAAACGGTTGTGCGAACCTTAAGTGCGTATCCCTCGTCTGATTCAGACTATACCGATTATCCGCCAATAGGCAATTTTTGTGTGGCTTTGCCCTTGTGGTTGCTCGCCGGGGCAAATACCTGCTGCGCAATGCGTATGAATTCACGCGTGGCCGGGGATATGCGTGCGCGGTCGGGTACGGCCAGCGCCACCTCCCTCACGGCTGCCGGGCGCAGGGGCTTTTTACATAGGCGGGCGTACCTTCGGGCGGCAGGGCTGATTCCGCCACAATACTGACGGCATCGCCCCGCGTCACGGCGGCGATGGTGCTCACCAGCTGCAGCGAACGGCAGCGGATATTGGGCTGCACGTGCGCCGCCTGAAACAGCTGGCGGATGATGTCCTCCGACCCCGCCCTTGTCATGGCAAAGGGGCTGGCGCACAGCTCGGCCAGCGTCACAGCGCGTTTGCCCGCCAGAACATGCCCCTGGGGCAGCAGGGCCACCAGCTGGTCCCGCATGAGGGCAAAGGTCTCAAACCGGTCGTTGGGCAGGGTTACAAAGCCCACGTCCACGCGGTAATCAGCAATCCACTGGGCAACCTCGCCGTCGGGGCCTTCGTCCACATGAATTTCAATGCCGGGAAAGGCCGCCCGGTATTTTTTCAAGCACCGGGGGCAGCAGGCGCAGCGAAGCAGTGGGACCAAAGGAGCCTATGCGCAGCGTGCCGCGCTTCATGCCGCGCGCGTCCGAGGCCTCCTGCCGCATGGATTCGGCCAGCCCCAGCATGGCCTGCGCCTGGCGCAGCAGGCGCGCGCCCACATCGGTCATCTCCGGGTATTTGCCCCTGCGCAGCAGGCTGACGCCAAATTCCTGTTCCAGAGACTCGATGGCGTGCGACACCCCCGACTGCGAAATGCCCAGCTGCATGGCTGCGGCGGTAAAGCCCCGGCACGCGGCAACGGCAGAAAATATTTCAAGCTGGCTAAGCGTCATTGGGTTTTCCATGAGTATTTGCTCATTTCACCATGAATAAATATGGGCGTAAATATATGCCTGTATGCCCGCGAGGGCAATGGCGCGGCCCGCGTCCCGGGTATGCCCCGGCGCAGGGGCGCAAAACGCAAGCGCAATCAGGCAGAGCACAATGGCAATGAATACGGGTGGAAAGGATACGGCGGTCTATGTCAGGCTGGCGCTGGTGGCTGTGGCCTGGGGCGGGACCTTTATCGCGGGCAGAAGCCTGGCCGGGGTTTGCGCCCATGTTTTCGGCCTGTCTGCGTTTTTTGCTGGCCTCGGCGGCGCTGAGCCTGTTCCTTGTTATTTCGGGCAAGGGGTTCAGGCGGGGTGACGGCCAGACAGGCGCTGGTGGTAAGCCTGTTGGGCTTTTGCGGCATATTTTCGTACAGCTTTTTCTTTTTCGGTGGGCTGCAGCACATCAGCGCCTCGCGGGCGGCCCTGATTGTGGCGCTCAACCCGGCAGTGATGACGCTTATCGCCTACCTGTTTTACCGGGAGCACGTGACGTCCCTCAAGGTGCTGGGCATCGCGCTGTGCTTTTGCGGCGTTGCGCTGGTGGTGGGCGGGGGCGATCCGCAGCGCGCGGGGAGTGCTACGGGCGCGCCCGGCTGGGTCGGCGAGGCGCTTATTGGCGGCTGCGTGCTGAGCTGGAGCGCCTACAGCGTATTTTGCAAGTCAGTGGTACGCCAGCTGGGGCCGCTGCACACGGTGACCTATTCCATCTATGCGGGAACCGTCATGCTTGTGGCCTATGCCGCCGCCTCTGGCGTGCTCGATGTCGACGCCGTGCTGCGCTTCAGCGCCGCAGAGGTATCCAGCCTGCTCTATCTGGGTATTGTGGGGTCTGCCGTGGCCTATATCTGGTATTACGACGGCATACAAAAGATCGGCGTGGCCCGCGCGGGGGTTTTTATCGCTCTCAATCCGCTGGCGGCGGTGCTGTTTGGCGCGGCTCTGCTGGACGAGCGGATGACCCTGGCCACACTGCTGGGCGGGGTGCTGATCATCAGCGGCATCGTGGCCGAAAACAGGCGCAGCTCAGGGCAACGGGAGCCAGACGCAATGCCCCCCTGTCAGGCTACACCCCCAGCTGCAGCCCAGGCTGCAGCTCTGGCCGTAGAGCAGGATTCCGGTGCGTCGTCAGCCCGTTGACCGGTCACAGCCCGGTCAGACAGCAGCCCGGTCAGGCAACAGCCGGTCAGGCGGCTGGCAGTCGCAGCCCGTGGCGTCCTCATTTCCCGCTTCTTTTTCAAAATCCAGCTGCTCCCGGCCCCAGGCGTAAAGCGCTTCCAGTGCCGGGAGCAGCTTTTTGCCGCGCTCGGAGAGGGAGTATTCCACCCGTGGGGGAACCTCGTTGTACTGCCTGCGGTGCACAAGCCCGTAGTCTTCAAGCTCGCGCAGGCACTTGGTCAGCATCATGTTGGTGACGCCCCGCACGCTGCGTTTGAGCTCGTTGTAGCGCACGGTTTCCCGGTCTGCCAGATGCCACAGTATTGGCAGCTTCCACTTGCCGCCTATGCGTTTGAAAACATGCAGTATGGGGCACTGGCTTTTGTCGTCGTACAGACCGCTGGATGCGCAGGCGGGGGATTTTGTCATGGGGCGCTCGCAAAAAAAGTAGGGAAGAAAAATATGCGTACTTGCGAAAATATTTTTATAGCAGGTATACATGGTGGTCAAGAGGTTCCCACTGCCATCAACCCTACTCAAGGAGAATACAATGAAAATTTTTGCCATAAACGGCGGCCCTAGAAAGAAGCACAATACCGCGCAGCTGTTGCAGGCGGCGCTGGACGGCGCAGCCGCCGCCCCCTGCGGCGAACCCGTGGAAACAGAGATGATCCATCTGTATGATCTTGCCTACAATGGCTGCGTGAGCTGTTTTGCCTGCAAAAAAATCGGCGGTAAAAGTTACGGCCACTGCGCGGTAAAGGACGATCTGGCTCCGGTGCTGGAAAAACTGTCGCAGGCCGACGGGGTAATCTTTGGCAGCCCCATTTATTTTGGCAATATCACGGGCAAACTGCGCAGTTTTTTTGAGCGCCTGATGTTCGCCTACTTTGTCTACGACGCCAATTACAGCTCGCTGGCCCCCAAGCGCATGCCCACGGGCTTTATCTACACCATGAACGTGACCGCTGCAGAGATGCAGCAGTATGGCTACCGCCAGAACCTCCAGGGCATGGAAATGTTTGCGGGCCGTCTGTTTGGCGAGCCTCAGGTGCTGCACGCCTTCAATACCTACCAGTTCGACGACTACAGCAAGTACAAGTGCGAACGGTTTTCGGAATCGGAAAAAGCCGTTTACCGCGCAGCGCAGTTCCCCAAAGATATGGAAGCGGCCCGGCTTATGGGCGAGTCCATGGTGACTGCGGCCAAATAACTGCGGCCAGATAGCTGCCGACAGGGAAATGCTGGCGGGAAATTGCGGACAAAAAGCGGGCATCCCCTCCTTGCCCGTGGAAGCAGCCCCGCGCGCCTCAGCTGCTGCAGCAATACGGCCCTCGCAGGTACTACAAAGCCCCCGTTTTTCAACGGGGGCTTTGCCTTGCATCGGTATTGCGGGTTACGGCTCTGCGGCGGTTACGCGCCGAGGTAGGCCGCCTTGATTTCCGGCGTGTCTGCCAGCTGCGCGGCTGTGCCCTCGGCCACAATGGCTCCGGTGTCGAGCACGTAGCCCCTGTCTGCCACCTGCAGGGCCAGACGGGCGTTCTGCTCCACAACCACAACGGTCAGGCCGTCGCTGTTGAGCTGCTTGAGCGTGCGGAACATGTCGTACATCAGCAGGGGCGAAAGGCCCATGGAAGGTTCGTCCAGCAGCAGCACCGAGCAGTTGGTCATGAGCGCCCTCCCCACGGCCAGCATCTGCTGCTCGCCGCCAGAGAGCGTGTCGCTGCGCTGGTGCATGCGCTCCTTGAGGCGCGGAAAAAGTTCAAAGACCTTGTCCACGTCTTTTTGGATATTGTTGTCCTTGCGGGTCCAGGTGGCCAGCTTGAGATTTTCGCTCACCGTGAGGTTGCCAAAAATATGGCGGCCTTCGGGCACCAGATCCATCTTGAGGCGGGCCACAACATGGTGCGGCTCGGTCTTGAGGATGGATTCGCCGTTAAAGCGGATGTCGCCGCTGATGACCGTGGGCGATTCCGGCGGCGTAAGGCGCATGACGGCCTTGAGCGTGGTGGACTTGCCCGCGCCGTTGCCCCGATGAGGGTGACTATTTCGCCCTTGTCCACGTGAAATGAAATGCCGTGAAGGGCTTCAATCTTGCCATAGCCGGCGTAGAGATTTTCAACTTCCAGTAGCATCACACGTTCTCGTCGCCCAAGTAGGCCTTGATGACATCGGGGTTGGACTGAATTTCCTGCGGTGTGCCTTTGGCAATGGTTTTGCCAAATTCAACCACGGTAATGTGCTGACACAGCGACATGACCACCTTCATCTGATGCTCGATCATCCAGATGGCGATTTTAAATTCGTCAAATATCCAGCGGATGTGCTTGATCAGGCCGTCCACGTCTGAAGAGTTCAGACCGGCGGCGGGCTCGTCGAGCAGCAGCAGCTTGGGGTCGGTGGACAGGGCGCGGGCCAGCTCTACCCGGCGTTGCAGGCCATAGGGCAGGTTTTTGGGAAACTCGTTGGCCACGTCGCCCAGTTCCATGATTTCAAGAATTTTTGCGGCCTTTTGGCGTACGCGCTTTTCTTCGCGGCTGTAGCGCTCGTTGCAAAGCCACGCGTCAATCAGGCCATAGCCCAGCCTGTGGTATTGCGACACGCAGATATTGTCGAGCACGGTCATGTCGTTCCACAGGCGGATGTTCTGAAATGTGCGGGCCATGCCCATGGTCGTGACCTGGTGCGGCTCAAGGCTCTTGTCGTAGGTCTGACCGTTAAAGATGATCTGCCCTTCTGTGGCATGGTAAAAGCCCGAAGCCAGATTAAAAACCGTGGTTTTGCCCGCGCCGTTGGGGCCGATAAGCCCCACCAGCGTGTGGTCGTCCACAGCGATGGAAAAATCCGTTAACGCAATCAGCCCGCCGAAGCGTTGCGTGACTTCTTTCATTTCAAGCAGTGCCAAGGTCAGCCCCCACTCGTTCTGGTTGTATCTGCATCAATGGCGCATTTGGGACGCGCCGTCCTGGGGCAGCCGTTCTAGGGCCGCTTGCCGAAGCTTATCAGCCGTTTCAGTTTGGGAAAGGCGTCGGTCAGTTCCCGGTTGCCCAGCAGGCCCTCGGGCCTGAACTGCATGAGCAGGATAAGAATAAGCGGGATGATGACCCACTTCCATTCCTGGCTGATATTGAATGAATTGGGCACAAAGGGCAGCATGTGCGCCAGGTCGCTCATGGCAGGCAGAGCAAAGCGCAAAAGTTCGATGAGCAGGGTAAACATGATCGCTGCGAGCACCGAGCCGGAGAGCGAGCCCATGCCTCCCAGATAGACCATGACCATGGCTTCTGTGGACTTCATGATGCCAAAGCTGTTGGCGTAGATGGAGCTGAACATGTGCGCGTACAGCGCGCCCGCCACGCCCGCAATGCCCGCCGACACCATAAAGGCCACAAGTTTTACCTTCTTGGTGTTGACGCTCATGATCTCCGCGGCCACTTCGTTCTGACATACGGCGGGTATGCCCTTGCCGAGGGTGCTGTTGACCAGCCGGTACAGCATCATGGTTGTGACCATCACGCCCAGCAGTGTCCAGATCATCATCCAGGGTATGTCTGCCACGCCCTCCATGGCGCGTACAACGCCGCGCATGCCCGTGAGGCCGCGCGGGCCGCCCACAAAGTCGATGTTAATAATGAGCGAAATAATAATGTAGTTGGCGGCGATGGTAATGATGGCCAGGTAGTCGTCGCGCGTCTTGAACGAGGGCAGGGCCACCAGCAGACCAAACAGCGCCGCCACGCCGCCCGCAACAGCGAGTACAAAGGGAAACAGCAGCGGAGCAAGCTCGGGCGGCAGCAGAGGCGCGCCCAGCATTTTGTTTTTGGTGAACAGAATGATGGAAATAAGCCCGCCCACGTATGCGCCCACGCACATAAAGCCCGCGTGCCCACATGAAAATTCGCCCATGTAGCCGTTCACGAGGTTCAGACTGGTGGCAAATATGATGTTGAGGCCCATGAACTTGATGACCGACAGCCAGTAACCGTCGATCCACGCAAAGTATTCGGCAAAGATGAGCACAAGTCCGCCCAGCAGAAACACAAGACAGTCTATTTTTTTCTGCTTGATGACGCGCTTAATGGCATAGCCGATGCAGAGCACACCCAGAATGACAAGAACCGTTTGAACAAAAAGAGGCAGCATCAGACACTCCGGCTAGATTTTGGTCGTTTGCGGCATGCCGAAAATGCCCGTGGGCCGCACCCACAGGATGAGCAGCAGAATGGTAAATGAAAACAGATCCATGTAGGTGGACGGCAAAAAGGCTACCACCATGATTTCGACAAAGGCCAGCAAAAAGCCGCCCACAAATGCGCCGCGTATGTCGCCTATGCCGCCCACAACCGCCGCGATAAAGGCCTTCCAGCCGATCATGGCGCCCATGTATGGCTCAAGGTTGGGGTAGCACATGGCAAACAGCATGCCGCCAAGACCGGCGATGCCCGACCCCAGCACAAAGGTGACCACAATGACGCTGTCAAGCGGAATGCCCATGAGCGGCAGGGCAAAGCGGTCCCACGACACGGCGCGCATGGCCATGCCGACCTTGGTGCGCGTGACCATGATCTGCAAGAACAGAAACACCAGCACTGCCGCCACGATAACCCAGACCTTCAGGTTGGTTATCACCAGCGGCCCGATGGAATACACCGTTTGTCGATGAGCTCGGGCAACTTGCGCTTGGTTGCGCCCAGCAGCGCCAGGTTGCCGTTCTCAAGGATAAGGCCGCACATCAGGGCGGTAATAACCACGTACAGCCTGTGCGCGCCCTTGCGGCGCAAGGGGCGGTAGGCGATGCGCTCAAGCGTCACGCCCACAAGCGCCGTAAGCACCATGGTCAGCACGATGGTCAGCCACAGCGTGTTTTGCGGCGAAAGGCCCAGCCCGTCGGAAGATAAGAGGTACGTGGCGACAAAAAAGGAGATGTAGGCCCCGACCATAAAAATATCGCCGTGGGCAAAGTTGATGAGGCGCAACACCCCGTAAACCAAGGTGTAGCCCAGAGCGATGAGGGCGTAAAAGCTGCCCCATTGCAAGGCGTTGAGGGTCTGTTGCAGCAAAAAGTCCATAGGGCTACCCAAAAGCTGGCGGTTACAGTGTGCGTAGTCTGTGTCAGTCGGCGTCGTTTCCGCCCATTGGGCGGTGATAAAGCAAAAAACGTACGGTCGCGAGCATGGTTGGCTCAAGCGGGGCCGAAGCGATCTGCAAAAAAAATCGTTGCTTCATGCCCCCGGCAGCTTGCCGGCGGGCAGCCTTTTTGCGGCAGGCGAGACATTGCAGCTCGTGCTTATATGCCAAAGCCGCGTAAAAAACCATTACTGATTTGCAGGGGCTGGCTGATCGGAGGAAAACACGCCTGCCAAAGCAGCACATGCTGCAAAACGTCAAAACAGCATGCCGCCGCGCGGCCCCCTGTGGGTTGGGCCGCGCGGCAGAGCCTGTAGTCTGCTATTTGGGGCAGACGGATTCAACAAAGGCGAATGCGCCGGTTTCCGTCACGCGCACGATAACGGCGCACTTGATGGGGTCGCGGTTTTCGTCAAACTTCATGCTGCCGGTGATGCCGTCAAACTTTTCCATGCCAGCCATGTTGTCGCGGATGATCTTGCGTTCCTTTTTGAGGTCGGGGTCGATCTTGCCGTTTTTCTGGATGGCCTGAAGCACTATGTTGATGGAGTCCCAGGTCAGGGCGGCAACGTCGTCAGGCACGTAGCCGTACTTGGCCTTGTACTTGTCGATAAATTCCTTGGTCTTGCCGGTGGCGCCTTCAGCGGTGTAGTGGGTGGAGAAGAACTGGTTTACACAGTCTTTGCCGCAAAGGTTGAACAGTTCGGCGGAACCCCAGGCGTCAGAACCCATGAAGGGGCCCTTGTAGCCCAGGTCGCGGGCCTGCGGCACGATAAGGGCCGCAAAGCTGTAGTTTTCAGGCACAAAGATAAAGTCGGGCTTGGCCGCGATGATTTTGGTCAGCTGGGCAGAGAAATCCTGATCCTTGGGGCCGTGCGATTCCATGGCCACAACAGAACCCTTGCCGTGAGTTTTTTCAAAGGCTTCCTTGAAGTTGTCGGCAAGTCCCTTGGAGTAGTCGTTGGAAACTTCAAAGAGTACGGCGGCTTTTTTGGCGTTGAACTTTTTGGTGGTAAAGTCCACGGCCACAGGCGCCTGGAAGGGGTCAAGGAAGGCGCCGCGGAATACCCAGGGGCGGTCCTTGGTGGCGTCGGGGTTGGTGGACCAGGGGGTGATCATGGGAACCTGTTCGTCATTGGCGACAGCGCCTGCAGGCACCGCCTGACGCGAAGACTGGGGGCCTACAATGGCCATAACCTTGTCGCGCTCGATAAGCTTGAGGGTAACGTTAACGGCCGATTCGGGTTTGGATTCATTGTCTTCATAAATGAATTCAAGCGGGTACATCTTGTCGCCCACTTTCAGCCCGCCCTTGGCGTTGATCTCTTCCTTGAGCATCTCAGCCGCGTACTTGGATCCTTCGCCCACTTTGGGGATTTCACCAGTGAGCGGGATGGGGAACCCGATTTTAATCGGAGCTTCTGCGGCCATGGCCGCTTGCCCCACAAAGAGAGACAGGGCGCAGACTGACGCTACTTTCAGCAAATTCATGAAGGCCTCCCGAGTTTTATGTGCAGTTACAGGGGTGTACCAAATTACGGTAAGTCAAGATAAAGCAAAAAGCATTCCTTTTTGCTAACTATTGGTAAAAACAAGCTATTTAAAAAGTTGCTGACCGTAAAAAATACGTTTTGGTAGCTTTAAGAGCTATAATCTCTACAACTTAGTGAAAAGCAAATTGGTTGTCAGAGCATGAACCTTGTCGCATATGCGGTATCGTTAGTCAAATATGATACCACGTGGATGGGTAGGTCTGCAATGATCGCCGCGCAGTGCAGTCAATGCATTGAAAACAAAGGCTTTATTGTAAAATGCTCAACGTGACGACAACAAAAAATAAATCTTTTTGCGGTTACGGTCAGCAGCCAGTTGACGGCATACAGGTAAAAAATGATTACAACTACCTGATTAAAAAGGCAAAAAAATAATTTCGCCACAGAATGTACTGTTTTGTAGATTTATTGGTCGGGGGTGGCGGGCAAGGCTCTGCTTGCTGTAAAAAAATGCATTAACACTCTGTATTCATGAGCATTTTTATTTTCTACGAATTTGTATTTTCTTGTATTGGGTGAAAGCCCCAGAATGACAAAAAAAGAAACTTGGGCTTTGCAGCGGCGCAGGTGCGGGCACGGGCGAGGCCTGCAAGCAAAAAACCTGCTGTATATAACCACGATTTTACACCAATGGCTACACAAAATGCCTCACGGTGTTTTGCGGGCGCGGCAGTGGGTTGTGGTGTTAATAACCAGCGGCTTGGCCGTCGCTGCGCGGGTCGGTTGCGCCATACAGCACCCCCGTGCCCTGGTCGCGCAAAATGGCTCCTGCATGCCCCATAAGGTCGCTGTATCCCGCTGTAAGTTGCACGTCATGCCCCCTTTGGCGCAGGCTTGCGGCCACCTGTGGGGCAAAGCGACCCTCAATGCGCAGATTGTTGGCAGGCAGGCCCCAGCTGCGCCCGTACAGCCAGCGGGGTGCGGCAACCGCATCGTGCGGGCTGAGGCCAAAGTCGACCATGCGGGTCACAATGGCGGCCTGGGTCTGGGGTTGTCCCTCGCCGCCCATGGTGCCGTAGACAAGCCATGGCTTGCCGTCCTTGCGCAGCATGGGCGGGTTAAGCGTATGCATGGTCCGCTTGAGCGGGGCCAGCGCGTTGATGTGCCCGGCATCCAGCGAAAAAAAGCTGCCCCTGTTCTGCAGCAATACGCCCGTATCCCCGGCTACAATGCCCGCGCCAAAGTCGTGAAATATGCTCTGGATGGCCGAAACAGCGTTGCCCACTGCATCCACAACGCCAAACCAGCAGGTGTCGCCCTTTGGCTCCAGGGGGGCGTTGGGGGCAAGCGCGCGGCTCATGTCGATGCGGCCTGCCAGATCGCGTCCATGCGCGGGCGAAAGCATATATTCGACAGGTATCTCGGCAAAATCGGGATCAGTGACGTGGGCGTCGCGCTCGGCAAAGGCCAGCTTGGTGGCTTCGACAACGGCATGGATATGGTCGGCGCTGCCCTCGCCAAGGCTGGCTACATCCATATGTTCAAGGATGTTGAGTATGGACAGGGAGGCCACGCCCTGCGTATTGGGGGGCAGGTTGCACGCCTCAAGGCTGCGGTAGCGTACCCGTAGCGGCTCGACGGTCTCGGCCTGGTGCTCGGCAAAGTCCCTTGCCGTCAGCAGACCGCCGTTGGCCTGCAGCCAGCTGGTCATGCGCTGGGCCAGGTCGCCCTCGTAAAACGAGCGGGGGCCTTCCTGCGCAATCAGGCTCAGCGTGGCGGCAAGGTCGGGCAGGCGCATCCGTTCGCCCGCCCGCGCAGGCGAGCCCGTGGGCAAAAAGGTGCGGGCAAAGCCGGGCAGGCGCTGCAGCTCGCGATAGCCCGTGCTGTCCTTTTTGCAATCTTCATGCAGCCAGAAAGCCAGCGACGGCGTCACGGCAAAGCCTTCGGCAGCAAGGTCTATGGCCTCCTGCAGCAGATCAGCCAGCGAAAGCTGGCTGCCCCACAACCGGCTGAGGGCGTGGGCGGCGTCCCAGCCGGACACTACGCCGGGGACAGTGCAGGCCGCCAGCGGCCCACGCAGGGGGATGGCGGCAAGACCCTTTTGGGCAAAATACCCAAGCGAGGCCTTTTCGCCCGACCGCCCGCTGGCGTTGATGCCGTGCAGCGCGCCTGTGGCCGCCTCGTGCGCCAGCCAGAAGTTGTCCCCCCCGATGCTGCACATCTGCGGATAAACTACGGCCAGCACTGCGGCCACGGCAATGGCCGCATCCAGAGCCGTGCCGCCTTTGCGCAGGATGTCCACTCCTGCCTGGGTGGCAAGGTAGTGCGGCGAGGATACCATCCCCCGCGTGGTCATGGGGTCAAGGCTGCGCGATTCCGTCTCCGCATAAGGGCTGGGCGTAAAGTGCATGGTGTCCTCTTGGTAAACGTCAGTGGTAACCAGAGCAGAGTAGCGAGAGGTTTTGCGCGCGTCAAACAGCAGAAAAAACGCGCCTTTTTCCATAATTTTGCGTCTGCGGCGCACATTGAGAGCCCGGAGAAAAAAGCGTAACCAGTGAATGCGCCGCTGCGCAGCGGCGATAGACAGAGCATGCGTCCGCGCGCGGCGCGGCGCGAAGGATATTTGTATGGGTACAACGATAATGCTGTTTGCCGTGGGGCTGGCGGGAAGTTTTGTATTTGACCGCTTTCACCTGCCCGGCGGGGCCATGACCGGAGCCATGATTGCCGTGGTCATTTTTAAAAGTTGCGGTTCCATCACCGCACCAGACATGACGCACTGGGTGCGCTTTTTGGTTTACGGCTGCGTGGGAGTCATTGTGGGCAACATGTACAACCCCGGCATGCTTGACGCCGTGCGGGACACATGGCCCATGATGCTGCTTTCGACCTGCATCATCCTGATGGCGGGACTTCTGTGCACCTGGATAGCTGTGCGCTGGGGCGGGCTTTCGGTGGGCGGGGCGTATCTGGCCACAAGCCCGGGCGGCTTTAACGCGGTGGTCGCGCTTTCGGGCGGCACAGGGGCTGAGGCTCCCATGGTGATGGTCTACCATCTGGTGCGCATCTACGCCATTGTGCTGCTTTCGCCATTTGTCGCCAAGATGCTTGAATCTTTTGTTAAATAACCCGGCGCGCCACGGCGTTGCCCACGGGCGCAGCAAGCCTCCGTCGAGATTCGGCGGGGCTTTTTTATCGGGCCAGCAGCAGGATTATGCCGCCCAGCGCGGGCAGCAGTACCATGCAGCTTTTGAGCAGCAGCTGTGGAGCCATGCGGGTAAACTTGGCCCCAACGTACGCGCCGATGATCTGCCCGGCCAGCACCTGCACAAACAGCGTAAGGTCAAGGTGCCCCGCCGCCAGAAATCCCAGGCTGCCCAGCGCCGCTATGGGCAGGATGACCAGCATGGTGGTTCCCACCGTCTGGTAGAGCGGCACATTAAAGATGATCAGCAGCGTCAGCTGGATAAAGGGCGTGGCCCCCACGCCGCAGGCCCCGGAAACAAGACCGTTGAACATGCCCACTATGACCGTGAGCACCCAGAAGCGTGCGCCCTTGGTGTTGCTGCAGCGCATGCTGAACATCGGGTGCTGGGGATGAAAAACGCGCAGATAGATGAGCAGGGCCGAAACCATCAGCACAACGCCGGTGAGCGGTTTGAGCGTGGCGGAGGACAGGGATGACGAGACGTGTGCGCCCCAAAAGGCCCCCACAGCGCCAAAACCGCCCATGAGCAGGCCCAGGCGGCGGTTGACGTTGCCCTCGCGGAAGTGGCTTATGGAGCCGGAAAGCGATGTAAAAACCATGGCCGCCAGCGAGGTGCCCAGCGCCACATGCATGGGAATGTCAAAACCCACGCTGAGCATGGTGATCATAACCCCTGCGCCGCCCGCGCCCACAAAGCCCAGCAGCGTTCCCAACAAAAGCATGGCGGCAAAAACAAGCATAAATCACCTGTAATACATGGCCGCTCGTGGCGGCATAAGAGGTACAGTTGCGAACATGTCGCGGACAGCCCCCGGCATGCATTTGTGCACGCTAGCGCCGCTGGGCGTAGGGCGCAAGCCGATTTTTGCAAGCGACTCCAGCAAGTTCAGGTCTGCGCGGCGTGCCCAAGGGCAATTCAGACGTGCGCGGCCCTCGCAGTACGGGCTGAAGCAACCTGAATGCGCGCGGCCTTCTGTGCACGCGAAAGCGTATCCCACGCCCGCACATAAAAAATCAGGTAGCGGCAGCACACATAGGCAACGACGAGGGTGGCCACAATCATCTCAAGCACAGCAAAAAACTTTAGCTGCAGGCTGTATTCGAGGGCAGCCGGGTAGGCCGCCAGCAGATCCGATACCTTGTACAGGGCGCTGGCCCCCACGGCCATGGGAAAGGTGTAGGCCGCAAAACCGGGGCTGAAAGGCAGCCGCAGCAGCTTGAAAAAAGCCACGTAGATAATGCTGGTCATCAGCACGGCAATGCCAAGCAGCAGGCTGCACAAAAGCAGTGAAGGCGCTGGTTCGAGGCTCAGGTAGGCCACCAGCGAGAGGCTGGCGGGCGCGGCGAGGATGGCGATGGTCGGTTTGAACGCGTCGTCGATTTGGCTGGCAAAAATGAGCCGGTACCACATAACGGGCAGCAGGGCGGCGTAGCTGACCATGCCAAAAAGCATCAGGCCGTAAGCCAGGCTGTAATATGCCGGGCCGGGAACGGTCATGGCCGCTACGCTTATGCCCACAAATGGCACAAACCAGCTGGGCACCATCTGGTGCAGGCGAAACTGCCCGATCCTGAAGCGTACAAAGGCCAGCAGCAGGCAGAGATGCAGGGCTACGGCAAACAGCCAAAGGTACTGGGCCGCCCGCGCGTCGACAATGCTCAGGCTTTTGGATTGCAGCATAAGCGCCATGGCGGTGGTGGGCAAAATGCTGCCCAGCACCGGGTGGCGCAGTTCCTCAACCAGCAGGCTGGGGTTGAAGGCAAACTTGCCCGCAAGCAGCAGGGTCAGCGTCATGGAGGTAAGCGCTCCGAGCACCTGGCCAAGGTTATGCAGGGGCAGGCTTTTTTCAAGCCCCATGCCCAGGCTGGCGATGCCAAGGGCCAGGCCGGCAAGCGGCGTGGGAACCGCGCGGAAAAAACTGCGAATACTCTGCAACATGATTATACTCCCGTGGTGATCTGCTTGCCTGATTGCCACGAAACTGGCATTAAAAAAATCGAAATGATTTTAACGCAACGTATAAAATAATTGAACAACATTATGACACTTAAGCAGCTGCGAGTTTTTTGGCCGTGGCCCGGTATCAGAATCTCGGGCAGGCCGCCGAGGCCCTGTTTCTCACCAAGGGAGCGGTTTCGCAGGCATTGCAGGAGCTTGAGCGGCATCTTGGCGTGCGGCTGTTCGACCGGGTGCACCCGCATTTGCGGCTGAACCACGAGGGCGCGCAGCTATGGCCGCTGGCGGACGAAATGCTGCAGCGCGGAGAGGCCATCGAGCGCCTGTTTCAGGCAGGCGGAGCCTGCTTTTTGAACGTGGGGGCCAGCAAGACCATCGGCAACTATCTGCTGCCTCAGCTGCTGCACGATTTTGAGCGACGGTACGGCTGGCTGCCTAGGGCGCAGATCGCCAATACCGGCCGCCTGCTTGAACTGGCGGAAGCGTATGCACTGGACGTGGTGTTGCTTGAGGGCGAGCAGCACAGGCCCCAGATGGCGGCGGAGGAGTGGTTGCAGGACGAGATGGCCGTGGTGGCCTGCAGGGGACATGCCCTGGCCGACGGGGCTGCGCATGCCCCTGCGGAGCTGGCCGGGCAGCGCTGGATACTGCGCGAGCCCAATTCCGGCACGCGGGCGTATTTTGAGCATACCCTGGGGGCGCTCATTGCGCCTTACAGCGTGGCCCTGAGCCTCAGCTCCACCGAGGCGGTGCTGGGCACGGTCGAGCGCGGGCTTGGCATTACCTTTGCCTCGCGGCTCATAGCCGAGCTGCCGGGCTTCAGCAGCAGGTTTTCCATTATCCGGTTGACGCAGTCGTTTTCGCGTACGTTTTCACTCTGCTGGCACAAAGCCAAATACCATTCCGCCAGCATGGACAGTTTTATCCGTTTTTGCCGCAAATGGTCGCCGCCCAACAAGTAGCGGCGCGGCTGCGGCAGGCGCGGCCTAGCGCTGGCGCGTCAGGTGGTACACGCGGGGCACCATGTACATGAGGCTGAGCTGCCCGCGCGTGGGCTCATAGCGTGTGGCCACCACCACCGAACCGAGGTTCCACAGGTGCGCGTCTTCGCCCTCCCCGGCGGAAGGCGTGCCAAACCGGTCTGTGACCATCTTGAGAATCAGAGCCTCAACCCTGTTGTCGGGCGCGGCGTAATCCAGTTCAAGAAATCCCAGCGGGGCCGGGTCTCCCGGTCCGTAGCAAATGGCCATCTGGCGCGCGCCGGGGGCGACCTTGGACGCGTCGTAAAGGTCGCAGATGTAGGCGTTGTCCTCGCGGGTTGCAGTGGCCCCGTATTGCTGCAGGGCCGCGCGCATTGAAGTTCTGTCGGTATTGTCGAGCCGCTGGCCGAAGAGCACCGCGTCGGGGCGGGAGGGTTCGGCGCGGGCCATGTCTTCCAGATCCTTCATGGCGTTTGTGTCGCCGTTCATAGCCGCCGCATAGAGCAGCAGCACCGCGCGCGCCGGGTTTTTGGTCACGCCCTGTCCGATGCGGTAAAAATGCCCAAGGCGAAACAGGGCCTCGGTCTGCTGCTGGGCCGCCGCACGGCTGTACCATGCAGCTGCCGCCTTGTAATCTTGCGGCACGCCCCGTCCAAGCTCGTACAGCATGCCCAGGTTGTACTGGGCCTCGGGCTGGCCCTGACGGGCAGCCAGATCAAACCAGCGGGCGGCCTCCTCTGGGTTGGCCTCTATGCCGCGCCCCTGCTCGAGCATCCGGCCGTAGTTGCTCATGCCCGAAGGATGGCCGGTTTTGGCCGACTCCGCAAACCAGTGCAGGGCGCGGCCCAGGTCTGGCTCCACCCCCTGCCCCAGATCGTACAGCACGCCAAGGTTGTTCATGGCCTGTCCGTCGCCTGCCTCCGCATGCTTGCGCCAGATGCTCTCGGCCGTGGCGTAGTCGCCCTTGGCGTAGGCCATGGCGGCCTCCTCCGCCTGCGTCGGCGGAACCTGCTTTTGCGGGGCGGGAGCGGGGGGCGTGGGCACCGGCGCTTCACTGGCGGGAGCGGTTTTTTCCTGCTGTTCGGCGTCTACCTTACGGCCTTTTTTGGATTTTTTATCCTTGCGGCTTTTGGCGCTTTTCTCCTTGGCGGGAGCTTCCGGCTTTTGGGCGCTTCGGCGGAGGGTTGCACCGGCTGACCCGGCTGCGAGGGCTGGGCCGGGGCCGGGGTTGCCGCGGCGCCCTGAACAGGCGCGGTCTGCGGCTGGGCCGTTTGCGCTGGCGCGGGCACTCCCGGCATGGTCAGCGGGCTGATCTGCTGCGCTGCTGGCGCAGTGGGAACCTGCACGCCAGGCGTTTGCACCGTGGGCGTCTGCACGGTCGGCGTCTGTACGCCGGGTGCGGGCGCGGGGGCGGCAAAGCCGGGGTTTGCCTGTCCTGCAGGCGTGGCTGTACTGGCCGCGCCGGTGCCGTGTACAAATACGGAATCCGCCGCCGCAAGAGCCAGCCCAGGGGGCAGCGCCAGCGCGCCAGACAGGCAGCACACAAGCGCGGTCCGCCATGCTGAAACAAGATGGGCGCGGCAGCAGGCCGCGCCCCATCGAAGAAACATGTCGGTGTTCCTTACGGTTTACGTTTGGGGCAATTAAAGTTCATAAAGTCCACTTCCGGACGGCTCGTGAGACGCTCGTCAGGAACCAGCGCATAGCC
>Ga0268359_11326_pt1 | contig 31838 bp, 30 predicted proteins | sample BioMet11_FD_194416 | JGI IMG/M metagenome (GOLD analysis project Ga0268359, IMG submission 194416) | Sewage microbial communities from Oakland, California, United States - Biofuel 11 (PacBio Assembly) | ecosystem: Engineered > Wastewater > Sewage > Unclassified | place: USA: California | collected...
CCTCTATATCGCAGAAGGTATGCGACTGGCGCCAGTATCCATGCTGCAGCGAGCATGCCGTCCTGATCGCCTTTTGTTGCTCCAACCTTTGCCCTGTGGCCGCCATCGCTCAATCACATTTCCCAGACAGCCGTATCGTCCTGTGTGCGGATAACGATCATGAAACCCTCCAGACGCGGAAAAAATCCTGGCCTTGATCACGCGACAATCGCTGCCTGCGCCATCCATGGACGTTTAGCCCTTCCGTGTTCAACGCGCCGGTTGGCAAAAGTGATTTTAATGATCTTGCAACAAGCGAAGGACTGAATGCCGTACGGGCCTGCCTGGAAGCGGCCGCCGAGCCAGTATCCTTAGAGGCAACAAAAAAACCTCCAACGACGGCCAATCGTCCCCTTGTTGCTCTCTCTTCTTCTGAGTTGCTCTCCTACCCATTTTGCGAACGGGAATATATCCTTGATCCCATTTTTCCCACGCAGGGCCTAGCCTGATCTATGCACCCCGAGGGCTCGGTAAGACATTCCTGGCGCTGAGCATTGCTTGCGGAGTGGCGCTGGGGCTACCGGTGCTCTGCTGGAAGGTTGCGCGCCCTCGGAAGGTGCTCTGTGTCGACGGAGAATTGCAGGGATGGATGATACAGGAACGACTTCAAGGCATCCTCCAGGGATTTAGTGACATCTTGCCGGAGACGCTTAGGATCGTCACACCGGACTGTCAGCCAGACTTCATCCCCAATTTGGGCACACCAGAAGGCCAAGCCGCCTAGAGCCCTTGCTTGATGGCGTGGAGCTCGTCATCCTAGACAATCTGGCCACCCTGTGCCGCGTCGGCAAGGAAAATGAATCCGAAAGCTGGTTGCCGATCCAAGATTGGCTCTTGAGACTTCGCCGCCGTGGCATCGCAGTGATCGTCATTCACCATGCCAACAAAAGCGGTGGCCAGCGCGGCACCTCATCCCGCGAGGACGTGATGGACACGGTCATCGCACTGCGTCCCACCAAGGAGCATACCGGTCGAGACGGGACAACCTTGAAGTCCATATCGAAAAATCTCGTGGAGTTGGGGTTATGCCCTGGAGCCTTTCATGGCCACCCTTGTGGCAGAAGGCGGCACCTTTCGCTGGACGACACAAGGCATTAACGCTGAGAGAGACAGCGTTTTCGCCCTTAAAGAGCAGGGGCTTTCCCTTCGAACGATTGCAGACCAAACGGGCCTGTCCAAGTCCACTGTGCAGCGCACTGTGCAGCGCATCATCGAGTCCCGTGAGCGGCCAGCAGCATCCACCCAATCGGGTGTCCCGAAAATCATCCGGCCGGGGTGTCCCGGCGTCCCAATCTTAAGGATTGGGACACCGGGACAGCACCGGTAGCCGGGACTTCTCGGCATGGGTTGATATCCACAGCCGTAAGGCTCTCCTTTGGCCAATTCTGAACTTATCTATGGTAAATATTACTAAAATACAACACATTCTGAAAAAACGGACTATAGCACCGGCACGATTACGCAACAGACCTTCATTATCGTAGGAACATTCAGGCTATAAACGCATCTTGAAGGATCAAAAATATTAGAGTATTCTATTAAATTATGGTTTCATCCGTCACGTGGCTCGATCATGATGGCGCAGCCCACGAACGCGCCTTGGAACTGCTGGCGTGCTTTACGGAAAGGGAGTCTCTCGACGAACTTGGCATCGGCGGCATTCGTGACGCTATCGCCGACCGGCTCTTCCCTGGCACATCCACCATCCAGACGCGCCTGCGCTATATGTTTTCATCTCCTGGAGCTACGCAGACCTAGAGGAACAACAACGTCCGGCGCGCGTTTTCCCCACTAAGTTACGCGAGATGGAGGTTGAACTCAGAAACAAATTGCTGGAGACAGAAAAGATGGGAGTCATCGGCCGCACCGCCGGAGCGACGCTCAAGCGGATGCCCAGCGCTATATACTGGTCCGGGCTAGGAGTATGGGGCCTGCGTCGATTCCAAGGCTCGCAACAAGAATACCATGCGAGCGTCGACCAAATATATTCCCGCCGCGCTCCCGACGCCGACGTGATGATGCCGAATGGACGGGAAAGGACAACCTGGACACCTGGCATCCGCAGCTGTTGGCGCTACGGCCAAACGATTTTCCCGCAGGCGCAAGCTTCACTTTAACGCAAGACGAAGCGGACCTGATAATCGAGTGCATCCAGCAACATAAACCCGATTCCCTGCTTGCATGGCTGGCGCTGCATACCCTCACGAGCAAAGAAAAACGAACTGCGAGGCCCCCTGGCAGCATCCGAACTTCGCCTCCCTTCCGCAGAAACACCAAAATATTCTGCGCCAAGCTCGGATATTCTCCTTCCTTCACCACGGCGCGACGTTGCTCTACAACCTGCTGCTGGCGGAACTCCACGAGCAAAGGAACTCGACGGGCCAGCTCACCCAGTCACCACCGGAAGTGCTTGCGGAAACGTATCGCAACGCCCTCGAGGTCTGGGAGGAGGATCCGGAGTTCGAGGACATTGTCACTTGGTCACCGGAGTCCTTCTGGCCTGAAGTCAGCGGCTATGGACACACCATTCGCATGGGGACGCGACAGTTCGTTGAACAGTGGAGGGACATTGTCCTTCGCGAACGGACCACCGTAGCCGATGCGCCCCAGGCCCGCGCACTTATTCGCCATCGAGAATGTCAGCTCAAAGGACACCAATCCCGCCTTACCAATGTGAGGGCATTGGAACAGTGGAACGGCAACGCCGGCACGGGACGTCTCGTCTTCCGCTGGCCCACCGCGCAGCGCTTCCTGAATGACTTGCGTGAGGCATTCACCGAATGATCTCGCCGAATTCCCGCAAACTGCTGAGTGACGCCCTCACCCACCGCCCGCGATGCATTTCGACGTCGGCGTCGTGACCACCTTTCCCTGGACCCGATCACCCTGTTATCCGTACCGCTACGCCTGGCATGGCACGGTCTTGGCGAAGACCGAACACAACTTACCGATCCCGTGCTGCTCGTAGAGGCGCTGCACCGCATCGCGGATCGTCTCACCGTATTCTCCCAACGCGGTCAGCTGTTTCCCCCGGAGCACGCACACCCGCTTTCCGGCCTACTCGATGTCATGATCCACGAAGCAACCGCCCCACACGGTGGCGCCTTCCACGCCAAGCTCTGGTTGCTGCGGTTCACAGCCGAGGATGGCGAACCTCCACTGTTGCGCTTGCTCATCCCTTCACGAAACCTCACTGCAGATAGCTCCTGGGACCTCTGCCTGCAGTTGGAAGGCCGACCAGAACGCACCAGATTTGGGCCAAACAAGCCCCTTGTGGACTTCCTCGCCGCACTGCCCCGATGTACCCGCCGTCCGTTAACGGAACAACGAGCCTCCAATCTAAAGATGCTCCGCGATGAGGCATGGCACTGCCATTGGGAACTCCCTGGCAATTTCACGGAGATCCAATTTCACGTACTTGGACTCGGCAGGCGGCCTGCCCCCTGGCAACCGGTGCACTCGAACGAACTGGGTGTCGTTTCACCGTTTCTCGGTGCGAGGGCCCTTGAAATGCTCCGCGGCTCTACGGAGCAGCCCATCTTCCTGATTTCGCGTGCAGAAGAAATGGACAAGCTGCCCGATGCCCTAAACGATTTTAAGGCGTTGCGGACCCTGAACCCGCAGGCGGAAGGTGAAGACGAAAATCCCGGCAACCGGCTGCGCGGTCTGCATGCCAAGGCCTTGGTGCTGCAATGCAGCTGGGACACCCACCTTATCCTCGGCTCGGCCAACGCCACGAACGCGGCGCTTTTGGCCGGGATCAACGTCGAAATTCTTGCCGAACTCGTGGGGCGCTACAGCAGAGTCGGTCGGCCGGAACTTTGGCTTTCCGATGACAAGGGGTTGGGTGAAATGCTCGTCCCCTATCTGCCGCAGGATACAACGAATAGTGAAGCACCGACGCCGGAGGCCTTACGTCTGGATGAGGTTCAAAAAGGTCTCATAGCGCTTGACATGGAGCTGCACTGTGAGAGGGAGGAAGCTGCCTGGAGACTGACCCTCCACTCCCGCACGGTGTTCGAACTCGGCGACGTGCGTCTTGATGCACGACCATTCACCGTCGTCCCGGAGCGCACCAAGCCCCTTCCGGTCCTCGATCCTGACCAGCCCGTGCCCCTTGGGGTATTCGCCGCAGCGGAAGTCACCTCGCTTGTGGCCTTCCACCTCCAACTCGACGCGGAGCAGCGCTCCTTCGCGCGCAATCTCCACCTTCGGGGCGGACCGAAAGACCGCGATCTTGCCGTCCTCGGCCGAGTTCTACACAACCGAGAGTCCTTTGTGCGCTATCTGCTTCTGCTGCTGACCGACGATGCCCAATTGCCGGACCTCCCCGCCGGACGAATGGCTGCCGGCAAGCTAAGTGCGGATGACGGACGGGGAGGCAGCGCCGAGGATGTCCCGCTGTTCGAGTTGCTCGCACGGACCTGGGCTCGTACGCCAGAACGCCTGAGCGAAGTGGCAACCCTGCTACGACGCCTGCAGGGGACGACCGACGACCGTGGGGAACCGGTCGTGCCTCCGGAATTTTCGGCGATTTGGCGCGTCTTCGAGACTGCCCTGGCCAAGGAGGCAACACAACATGGCGAACGGTGAGCCCCTGACCGGTCTCAAGGATTTCCAACGCCGCACGGTGGAATACGTGTTTCGGCGACTGTATCTGGACCCGGAACCGACCCGGCGGTTTCTCGTGGCCGACGAAGCGGGACTGGGCAAGACCATGGTAGCCCGCGGCATTATCGCCCGCACCATCCGACACTTGCAGGCCAAGGGTACGCCGCGCATCGATATCGTCTACGTCTGCTCCAATGCCGACATCGCACGACAAAACGTGGAGCGGCTCAACACCAGCGGCCAGCCGGCGTTCGTCGAAGCGAGCCGCCTGACGCTGCTGCCGCTGCATGTCGCACGCCTTGAGGAACACCCTCTCAACTTCATCAGCTTTACGCCGGGCACGACCTTTTCCCTAGGACAACGCACCGGGACCAAGGAGGAACGGCGGCTCCTGTATCACCTCCTGGTGCCCCTCGCGGGTATTTCCGCCAAAGGGCTCGCCCGCCTGCTCCAGGGCTTTGCCGGGCCGACCTGGTTTGAAACAATCAAACAGCCGCTGATGACGGAGGACGCCGCCATCGCCGCCAAATTCCGACAGGCGCTCCTTGCGGCGGATGCGGACTACGCGCAGTTGCGTGCAGCCTGCGCCCTGCGCCACGACGGCAGGCGAAGCCTCGACGTGAAGCAACAGGAACAGGGATGGACGATCATCGGTAAGCTTCGCCAGCGACTCGCTTACTGCTGCCTGGACGTTCTGGAGCCGGATCTGGTCATCCTTGACGAATTCCAACGCTTCAAGGATCTGCTCCACGAGCCGTCCACCATGGCCGACACAAAGGAAAAGGACGCGGCCGAACTCGCCCAGGCCCTATTTCGCTGTTCGAGCGACCCTCGCATTCTCCTGCTCTCGGCCACGCCCTACAAGCTGTACACCCCCAATGGCGACACGGAAAACCATTACGAGGACTTCCTCCAAACCGTCGCCTTTCTGCTGGACGATTGCCAGGCCCTGGCGACGTTGACCGCCGATCTCAAGGCGTTTCGTCACGGGCTGCTGGGTCTCGACGGTGAGGACACCGCCTCGCTGTTCACGGTCAGGTCCAGGATCGAGGCCTGCCTACGCCGCGTGATGTGCCGTACCGAACGCGTCGGAGCCACGGCCCGGGGCGACGCCATGGTCTGTGCCCGAACGCCACCCCTGCCTCTGGCGCCGAAGGAGCTCATCGACCTGCGCCTGATCGACGCCGTCAGCCGCACGGTGGGGGATCGGGACATGCTCGAATTCTGGGAATCCAGTCCGTACCTTCTCAACTTTATGAAGGGATACAACCTGAAGGGAAAGGTGCAGGCGTGCCTCTCGGAGGGTGGCGCCCCAGCGGCGAAGCTCCGTGAACTCCTGCGTCGCCATCCGCAGGGGCTGCTGCGAAAGTCGCGGCTCGAAAAGTATGCTCCGTTGGAGCCGAGCAACGCCCGACTCCGCCTGTTGCTGCAGGAAACCCTGGATTCGGGGCTGTGGCGACTGCTCTGGCTCCCACCTTCGCTCCCCTACTGGCGGCCGGAGGGGCCGTTCGCCCATGTCCCCAACGCCAGCAAGACCTTGATCTTCTCCAGCTGGCGGGTGGTGCCGGACGCCATCTCCGCGCTGGTCTCCTACGCCGTCGAGCAACATATCGTCGCGCAGTCGAACCAAGAGTGCACGTATGCCGAATTTCCCGATGCGTTCCGGTCCATTCTGCGTCTGAGCGGCGATCCCAGTCAGCCGGCGTTGGCCTCGCGCAATCATTCGAGCCACATGGTTTTGGCCCTGTTTTTCCCGTCCGCAGCCCTGGCGACGCTCGTCGATCCGCTGGAGGTCGCCTGCACCGCCGGAACATGCCCAACCTGGGCCGACGTCCGCGCGGCGGCCGTCCAACGCCTCCAGGAACGACTCCGGCCGCTGCTGGATCCACAAGCTCCGGCCACCGCCGTCGACAAGGACTGGTACTGGAGGGCCATCATCCTTCTGGAACGCGCCCTTGATCCGACGGGACGGGAATGGTGCGCCAGGGAATGGCCTTGGGGCAAAAAAGACGACGAGGGCGTCGTCTTCGAACGTTTCCGGCAAAGCTGGCTGCGCACCTGGGACAATGTGGAGCAATGTAACGGCCGTCCTCCCGACGACCTTTGCGAGGTCCTGGCGACTCTCGCCCTGGCCGGACCGGGAGTCTGCGCCTTGCGCGCCCTCCATCGCGTCGCTCCGGACATGGCCGCCGCACAGGACACGCTCCGCACCGCCGCAGCCCATGTGGCCGAAGGCCTGCTCACGTTGTTCAATACGCCGCAGGCCCGGGCGCTTTTGGAAGTGAGCTCGACCAGGACCGCCTATTGGCGACGGGTCCTTACCTCGAGCGCCCAAGGCAACCTCCAGGCCCTGCTGGACGAACAGGTCCACGTGCTTCGGGAAACCTGTGGCCTGTTCGATGCATCCGCCGAGACACGGGTGCAACGCATCGCCGAAGAAATCCAAACGGCCCTTTCCATCCGGACGAGCACGCTTCGGCCTGACGACATCCATATCAGGACGCGAGGGACTAAAACCGAAGATATCCCCATCCGATGCCATTATGCCTTGCGCTTCGGCGACTTGCGTGACGCGGAAAACAACGTCAGCCGCAAGGAGGTCGTACGCACAGCCTTCAATTCACCTTTTTGGCCTTTCGTGCTGGCCTCGACTTCAGTTGGACAGGAAGGGCTGGACTTTCACGTCTGGTGTCATTCGCTGACCCACTGGAATCTGCCGGCGAATCCCGTGGATTTGGAGCAACGCGAAGGCCGGGTACAACGCTACAAGGGCCTCGCCGTTCGCAGGAACATCGCCGCCACCTTTGGCCTCAAGGCGCTGGCCGGCAGATGGCATCCGGGCGACGATCCATGGTGCATCCTTTTCGAGGTGGCGCGGGCCAACCGGAGCGCCGACGACAGCGACCTTGTCCCCTACTGGATTTACGAAACCGAAAACGGCGCCATGGTCGAGCGGCGCATTCTCGCCGCGCCCTTCAGCCGGAACGCGGGACGCTATCATCGACTGCAGCAGGGATTAGCGCGCTACCGCCTAGTTTTCGGCCAGCCACGGCAAGAGGATCTATTGGAATGTCTCGCCGGACGCATCAGCGCGGAAGAAGCGGCGACACGCGTCGAACGCCTGCGCATACGCCTGGAACCAACCGGCACGCCGCCAAAAAAATGACTGCAGGCTTGCCCTGCACCACGGAATGGAACCGTTCCCCTCACGTTCTTTCACCGGCCGATGTCCCGCACGCGCCCTAGCCGTCCCCTGCTTGCTCCATAAGAACTTGTATGATCCCTGGCGTCCCTTCAAAATGGACGTATTTCATGATCTCCTTTAACCAGTAAATTATTCTGTCTGCAGCCCCTCCAGGCTGCGTCCTTGCACGTTCCCCAGCATTCCTGAGGGAATTGTTGAGATGCGCAAATACAGCTTCATAGCCCTTTTCGTCAGGATTCATAAATTTTTGGTTTGCCTTCCTATAGCGCAGCAAAACAAAAAAAAGTAATACATCCTGAAAAAATATCTTTTTCAAATTTTTCAAAATAATTTGAGAATCAATCTGTTGCAATGCCTGCTCAAGAAAGGCTTTTGCTTGCTCTTGAGTTAAAGCTGCCTGAGAATTTTCTCTATACAGTAATATCCTATAAATAGCTCTCGCTGCCTGAATTGGGAATGCTTGCCCACTCGAGTCATTAATTATTTTTTTATATATTGAATAAAAAAGAATCTTATATTGTCGTTCTTCCGTAAAGCACCGACTCGCAGCCTCGCAAAAATGAATCCATTCAGACGACCACTGCGTAACGTGCTGCCCAAAGTAGCTCTCAAGGGACTTGGCAATAGCCAATGGAGTCCCTCCCCAAAGCCAGGTGCCCATCGTAATGATTTTATTTCTATATTTCGCCGGGGCACCCGTGGAATGACATCGGCTAAAATCTTCCTTGAGCTTATTTTGCAGCTTAGCCACGACCGCTTGGCCTTCAGAGCTACCAGCCCGGCCATCCTGATCGATTTTCATCAACCGGACGCTCGTACCATCGCGTTGTACGGTTTTCGGTGTGGACCATGCTGTTTTAGCATTCTGCAGGATTGTTCCATAGTTGGGATCAGTTATCGCCGTGTCCAGGAATCGCTGGATGTCAGCCTGTTGTGTCAGAACTGCCGGGTCATCCGTCACTATCATTTTAACGACCTCCGGCCAACCTCGCTTGAGTTCGGGGAGAGTATCCGCGTCCTCCATGTGGGAATAATCGAAGAAAACCTGGCGGCCGCGAAGGAAGTCCTTCTGTCGGGGAACAAGCTCCACCTGAGCCAGGCCGCTGGCCGGACGCATCTTTACATTTACATCGATCACCGTGTCTTGATCCGGAGCGGCGGGGAACCGCATCTTTCCCTTACAGTAAGGGGCGCGTTTGTGCCGACCCTCTCGTTCCTCACGCTTCAAGTAGAATTCCACCCAATCGCAATTCTTTTGCAACTGGAACTTCCCGTCCACGGAATGGGTATAAGGTTCCCCGCCCTTCCACGTTTTCGCCTCGACGAGGAGCACCTCCTTATATGCATAATTATCTACAACAACTGTCGTTAGTTGAGGCAACGTATCCAAATATGTGGGCAGCCCCTGCTCCAAACGTTCGCCGTATAGACGCCCCCCCGCGGCGACTGGATCGTCCTGCCCCGTCGCCAGCCACAGCGCATCCGGTTTGGGGGTGCAAGACGATTGCATACCGAAATCAGCAAGCCAAGAGGCCGGCTCTCGGGGGGCCAAGCGGCCGCAGACAACGACACCCCGCAGGCGTCCGCCTTCCCTGCGCCGGATAAGCCGCGAAACGGCATCCCGGAGATACGCGCCCCACGTCTGCCCTAGCCCTCTCTGGGCCTCGCGGACGACGGAACAGGACGGACCAAGGATTTCCCAGAGGGCCTTTCCTCCCCAACGGGAACCCTGAGCAAATCCCGCCGCAACTCCGACGAAGGCTCCCATGCACACCAGGAGCCGGCCTTGCTCCAGACCTGCGAGAACTGCGGTCTATCCCAGGGCCTGCCGGCCAAGGCCTGCCAGACCTCGGGAAAATCCGTAAAGACCTGCCAAAAGGCCCCCGGATCGTCCGTCCCCAAGTGCAAGCGGTTTGCCATGGCATCGACGGCCCAATCCGCACCGGAAAAGCCGGGTGCCTCCGCAGGGCGTTTTCGCACGGGGAGAACATAGCCGGTGGCGGAATCCTGCTGCAGCCTCAAACCCTGTGCATTCGATGCCGTCCGCGCCCAGGTAGACAACGGCCAGCCAATCCCTGGCGGCATCAACAGTTCCCAGGTCGCCCCGGACTGCCTCCAGCCAAGTCAGGGCAGCGGCGACCGGCCGCCAAAGCAGTCGAATCTCGCTCCTGGGCAGGCGGTGGCGGAGTTCCTGCAAGAGCGCGGTCTGCCCATATTCGGCAAGATGATCGGGAATGGTGACGACCAACTCGTCGGCATCGTCCGCCCCCCGCCGGTATCGCGAAGCAGCGTGCAGACATGCTCGGCAAGAACGGTCCGCCAACGGGAAGGAGCCCAACCGCACATTCCAGCGGGCGGTGGTATCCCCGGCCTCTACGAACAGATTCCAGGCACAGGGCACAGGCACCCGGCGCAAGGGCTTACCCAACTCGATTTGCGCTTCCTTGGGCCAACTGAGCCCGGAATGCACGCGCTCCGCTTCGGCCTCCTTGCCCGCGCGAAGTGCGCCGAGGGGATCCTGCGGCAACACGACATCGGCCAAGAAGAAGCCTGACCCCTGGCAAGGACCGGCCTGGCTTGAAACGGTATCGCCGAGCCCGAAGGCCGCCACGCCCGTTCTCTTTTTCATAACGCAGCCTCGAAAAGTTGCTCCAACATACCGCTGATGCCTGACAACGCATCATCCCAACAGTGGCTTGTCAGCTACCTACCTGCAGAAGCTGGCACCTCGTCCCTTCCTCCTCCATGCAGTTCCGCGTGCCCTGGACATAAGGTCACTCGCGACGATGAAGGCCTGCAAGCTCGGGAAATTTGGATTCCGCTCCTCAAGAAAGCCGCTATGCCGTCGCAACGCTTGGAAGCGGAAGACATCATCGTTTCCCAAATCGTACGACCGGGCGGCAGGGCTTCGAGCGCGACACCGGCGGTATGCACCGCCCACATGACGATGACCGTCCGCCGCCCGCCCCCGAGCGGCGTCAACACCAGATAGAGATGCCCCCCCAGACGCCCCAAGCCTGCGGCGACCGGATGCTCTCCGGCCTCCTGGGAATGCACCACTTCCAGGACGTAACAGCCGCACGCGACCGCCCCGCTCGAAACGCACCTCGAAAGGCCCCGGCTCCGACCCTGGCTCGATGCGACTGCCAAGCTGCTGTTCCAAGGACACGTGCACCGCCGAGGTCAGCAGCTGCCGCAAGGAAAGCTTTTCCGGCCCGTATTCCTTTTCCTCCTTACCCATCTGAAAAAGCGCTATGTTCACCAGCAAACGGGCCAAGTCCGCCCATGTGCGCGACTGCCAATCCCACATCCGGTCCTGCTCGTCCTCCTGACGCAGAAGGCGGCAATAATTTTTCCAGACATCCCGATAGCGCAGATCGTTCTGGAGCACATAGTTGGGGTGCACGTCATAGGGCAACGTGACGTCGCTGAATTGCGGCGCCTTACTGAGCTGGGCACAACGCTGCGCATACGCTTTCGTATCCTTGGCCTTGGTCGAGTCCTGCATAGCGCGGTCAGGCCCGACTTCAACGGCCAGATAGCGCTCGGCCTCCTTACGGCAACGCAGCAGAAAATCCTTGAGCACCTGGTTCTCGAGGGTGTTGAAACTCTCCCGGCGAGCCACGCCAAGAAGACACTGGCGGTTGCTGGCCGCCTTCTGGGCCATGGTTTCCCCAGGCTGGCGGACATACCATTTTAGGCAGGCCGTATCGGTTTCTTCGATTCTCCCGACCGGCAGCAACCGACGTTCCCGAAGGAGGATCTTGCGGGCCGCGGCCACGGTGAAGCCGATGCTGCGCTGCATCTTACGGGCGATATCGACGATAAGGGCCATACGCGGTTCCTTGCCCTCTTTAGCGACGTTTTGGATAAGCTTGAGGACACTCGCCCAAGCGAGCTGTCCCTCCCGGTTGGTGCCGTGCGTTTTCTCCCGGCAGTCATCGAAGAATTGAGACCAAGCGAGAATGGTACGGTAAAGTGGAGAATCCTCGATTTTCCCATCTGCCCGCGTATCGTACTGGGGCCGCGCCCCCTGCGCCATGAACGACACCTCCCTGTGTTCTCCCTGAAGCGCGAAGGACAATTCCTCCTGCCTGGTGCTGCTGCCGACGCGCAGCCATGACGCCGTGTGGCATTTCATACAGTTGATACGTATCACCGGGAGTCCTGAAGCAGGGGCCGAAGGGAACGAATGGTTCATATCGCTGGGACAGAAACAACGTCACTGCCGTCGATACGGAAATCACCGGGCTGCCCCGGAAGGGGAATTCCACCGCCCCTCCCGTGAAGATCCTTGGTTTCCGCTGGGACGCCGACAGACCAGGGCCAAAAATGCAGCTGCGCCGCAATTTCGCCATTCATATCTTCGCTACTGTCTGGGGAGCTCTAACCACACCCCGCCATTGGAACATGCCGATGCTCATACTTTCATCGCGTGCGGACTTAAATGCCTTCGCCAATTCGCTGTCTCCGAGCGGGGCAATAATCCTCTCCAAATCCTGCAGACACGACGCTGCCCGTTCCGTGGTGCAGTCTATCCCGCGCAGCTTGGGCAGCACCTTCTGTTCGATCTGATCAGCTACGGCCAGATTAAAGCGGTCCGCTTCGTTTACCAAAGGATAATTGGCGACATACTCCAAGAAGGCATCCCGCATGCGATAGCCAAAAGGACGACCGACATCATCCATCGCTGCATTCAACAAGGTAATAGTCTTTTGGACTGCGGCGCTCCAGGGAGCTCCAGTCTCAAAATGGCGGATCCATGATTTCCAGCGTTCCCAGGAAAGAAACCTTTCCGAAAGAGGAATATTCAGCGTGTCGCATCCGTCCTGATGCGCTTTCGTATCGGAAGGTTTGCCGAAACGCAGCACATTGGATCTGTCGAGCACCTTGTCCGAAAGCGTCTGTGTGGTCTCGTCTTCATTCATCGTGCCCACAAAGAGCACATTTGGCCCACCCAGAGAGGGAAACGAACGCCCTTGCCCGGTCCGACGTCCAGCTCGATTTCCGCATCTTTGCGGTCCGCCGGCTTGTCCGCATCCTTGACCAGACGGCGCAATTCCAATTTCGACAGGAACTCGCTGAAATAGTACTCGGTCCGCGCCAAATTCATCTCATCCAGCAGGACGAGCAGCATCCTGTTTTGCGCCCACGGATCCCCAAGCATGGGATATTTGCTTCGTGGATAATTATACGGATCCATGCAGAGCAAGGCTCTGGAGAGATCGGTCGCCTTATACTGCTTTCTCCATATAGTTATAGAAGCCGAACATATCTTGAGGCGAATCCCAACGGGGTTGGACGGAGATCGACGAGCGAATGCATGCCCCATCACCCGCGCATAAGCAATCGGCAGCAAGGTCTTGCCCGTGCCGGAGACACCGGCCAACACCGTAAGCGGATTGATGTCATGGCATTTGAGCGAGGTGTGAAAGGCATCGATGACGCGCTGCGGAAACAAAAGGCCCTTGTCCGTAAGGACCTCCCTGAAATGCCGTAAGGCCGTCTTTTCATCCGGCATTTTGTCTTCACCGCCAGGGAAACTGTTCTTAAACCCCTCAGGCGCCCTCAAAAGATCCCGGTAGGGCGCCCAAGGATCCTGGGCCGTCGGATTGCCGTTCGCGCTTCCTTCGAGCTCTTCGACCGCTGCGATCCAAGGCCTGCCTTGCGGGCCTCCAGGGTCACCACGTCCGCTTGCCGTTCCCGCATTGCCGACTGCGTTTTCGACCAGCGATTCACTGGCTTGCGTCAAGGTAGGCGCTGAACCTGCTCCGTCTCCTGCCGGGCCCCTTGCACCTGATGCTGAAGCCTCGCCAGATACTTCCTGCCCTTCGCCATCCTGCTTTTTTCAGCTGCATGATGTTTTGTTCCCGGGCATGTTGTTCGCTCCGGAGCGCATTGAAGCGTGTCACTGAGGTTCGCCTGCTCGCGGCGCATGGTCTTCAGCGCCGCTGCAGCTTCTTGAACCTCTGCAGCGGCAGGGCGCTCTTGGTCGATGACGGTCTTGGACTGTTCGACCTCGCGATCCAAGGCTGCCTTGCGGGCCTCCAAGGGCCACCACGTCCGCTTGCCGTTCCCGCATTACCGACTGCGTTTTCGCCAGCGATTCCCTGGCTTGTGTCAAGGTGGCGCGGAACCTGCTCCGTCTCCTGCGGGCCCCTTGCACCTGATGCTGGAGCATCACCAGTGCTTCCTGCCCGTCGACATCTGCTTTTTTAGCTGCATGCAATGTTCTGTTCCCGGGCATGCAGCTCGCTCCGGAGCGCATCGAGCGTGGCACTAAGATCCGCCTGCTCACGGCGCATGTCGTCCAAGGCAGATTCCCAGCTTCCGGACCTCTTCGGCCGCAGGGCGCTCTTTGTCGATAACCGCTTTAATCTCCTGCACATGTTGTTCTAACATGATCTTCTCGGTCGCAAGCACGCTGAGACGTATTTCTTGCTCGGCTGCCTGCCGCAATATTTCCTGCGCGTTGTCTGCCTGCCTGCGCAATTCGTCGAGTTGCTGCTTCAGGGCATCCGCTTCCTTGCGTTTGGCCTCAAGGTCACCCACTTCCCGCGACAACCGCTCCTGATCCTTCTGCAGGAAATAGCGTTGGCTTTCTAGTTCTCCGGCCTCCTTGCGCAGGATTTCATTTTCCTGATCCTTGGCCGCACAGGCCTGCTCCAAGTGCGCCAACTCGGCGCGCACCCGCTCCTGCTCCTCGCGCTCGGCCCTAAGACGCACCAGCTCATCTTGCTGCGCTGTCATCCAGTGCCGAAGGCTCTCAACATCCGCCTGCCGCAACTGTTTTTCCGAAGCCAGCGCAGCCAGGTCACCGGAGTCAATTCCAAGTGCCCTGATCCTGTTTTTATGATATAAATAAAAACCAAAAACTAAGAGCAACACAGCAATGAGCATACTCGTCGCCGCAAGCCATACCCCAGCGGGCACGAAGGGGATAATCACACCGCCCATCTCATGTTCTCCGTTATATTTATTGATAAAAGTTGACTAATGTTTTGTAACGTGTGCGTCCGTCGCCGCTTGGACGGCCTGATCCAAGGACTGAAGATGCCGGCCAAGAGTTTTCCAGTCGATCCTGCATATCCGACAACATCTTGATCATCCCTTGGCCCTCCGTTCCCAAGCGCTGTTGGGCCTGCGTTGCCAGGTTATGGATAGCATCGATCTCTTGCGACCTTGCCTCATGCACGATAGCGGTTTGGCTATCCAACATCTTTGCCGCCCGCCCAATGTCCCCCAATGCGACCTTGCAGGGCTGCCGTCTGGTCGTGCAGCCCTTGAACATCTTTCTCAAGAGCCTGAAAGGAATTGTTTAGCTTCCCGGTGATCGAACTGAGCGCATCTACAGGACCTTGTGCCGCCTGAGCCAGGGAATGCGCTTGGGTGCCAATGGAGGTTGCGGCGTTCTGCAATTTGGCTGCGGCATCGGCAGAAGCCCCCCCATTTTGAACGAGCGCGTCCGTAGCCTGGCGCGCATCCCGATTGATCGCCTCCAAACCCTGCGTTGCCGTATGCAACGCTCCAGACTGCGCGGACAGGGCCTGGGTTTGGCGGGAGAGGGCTGATGCCTGCGAAGTGATATCCGCCACAGCCTTCCCGAATGCAACGTCCTTCTGGTTCAACGACTGCACCATCTGTCCAGCCTTTTCACCGGATGATTCAAACTTGCTTGCGATCGCCCCGATCCGTTCCGACAACGAATCCAAATTCGCCCGCTCGGCAGTCATCTGTTGGAGCATTTTCATCTGATCGTCGCGCCGCCGTGTGAGCCCCTGGACGTCCGCCTTCAAAGTTGCCGATTGTTTCTGCAGGGCGGCAGTGCTTTGGCGTAGGTCTTGTTCTTGGGCCGAAAGCGTCGACAACCTGCCGTTGCAGATCGTCGAGTTTCGACGTCGCTGTTGTGATGGAAGCATTGAGCCGGCCATTTTCATCACGTGCAGCCTGAGCAGCCGCCTCAGCCTTGTCACGTTCTGCAAGGGCAACTTCAAACGACTTTCTGCCGTCCACGGCCTTTGCCTGAATGGTCTCCGCCTCGCTTTTCAACGCCACCAATTGCCCCTGCAAAGCAGCAATCGCAGCCGTTAAGTTCTGATGCTTCTGCTGCAATTCTGGCAATTCTTGAGTAAGCTTCGCAAACGTTTGCCGATCCTTGCCCAAAAGCGCTCTTGCTTCTTCTATGCCCTCCCGCTCATACTCGAGATTGAATATTTTCCAACCTGAAATAAGAGAAAGAACGATAACAATGGCCAGGGCAACGCCCAGTAGCCACGTTGGAGGGAACGCCTTATCAAGGAATATGCTGTGCCGATCCACCGGCAAATCAGGGGAATGGACCGCATTCGTCAGCTCTTGCTCTGCCTGCTCACTCATATCGCCTCCATTCTGCAAGCACCGTGTTCACACACCCCTGCAGGTTTTCTCGAAGTTGATAGGTCCAAAAACGAAGCACCTTCCAGCCCATTCCTTGTAGCTGAATATCTCGCCAAACGTCGTCGATCTTGCGGGAACCATCTGGATTGCGATGGCAATCCCCATCCACCTCTACATCAATGGGCACGCCTGCACCTTCGGGAACCAAAGCCAAATCCAGACGGCGGCCGGAGACGGGAAATTGGGGGCGGGGATCAAGGCCCTCTACCACTAGCGCGTCGTTCAAAATTTTCTCCCAAGGGGATTCGTGCGGATACCAGGGGCCTCGTCGCACCGTGCCGGACGAGCGGAGGTTCGAAGTCGCTAAGCGCTCCACATGAAGGATGCCGCAACCTTTCGCCCACGGACGATTACCGACCACATGGAGCACCGCCCTGGCGCGGCTAGCGGCGACGTTGAAAAGATTGCCCTGACTCCCTCAAAAAATGCATCGAACCCCGAGGCATGTCGGGGCCGCCGCATAAACTGAAGATGATGACGTCACGCTCATCCCCCTGAAATCCATGCGCCGTATCCACATGGCAATCGACTGCTTCGAGCGCATGATAGAATTCCGTGTCCGCTCCAAACAGTGTATCTTCGAGGCGACGCTTCTGCTGCGAAAACGGCGTAACCACTCCGACGCTGCCCTTGAAACCATTATCCAAAATCATGCCCCTCAAAAGGCACACAACAGTTTCAATCTCGGCAGTGCAGTAGCAGCCGCTTCCTCCACCGGCTTTCGATTGAGCCCTGCACCTCGGTCCAATGAATACCTGGCTCGATACCCTTTGGCGCATTCAAAGAACTCTTGTTCGTGGCTACGCGCAAGTTCCCACCGTAAAAAACCTCACTGGAATATGCAGCGATGGCGTCTGCACTTCGGTATGTATCGCTTAAGAATATAGGCTTGACGCCATTTGTACCTGCAACTATATTGTAAAATGAATTTTCGGAGTAGGCGAACCGAACGTCTCTCATCGAATTGAGCCCCACCTCGCGTCGAAGCAGCGTATCCCTTGCCGTGCTGAGTTTCGTGATAGGGGAAAGCTGCGCGGGATCGCCGACAGCCCCCACCCGCTTGGCCCGAAAAAGGACTGGGATGGCCGAAGGGATATCCGACTGACTGGCTTCATCGATAATGGCCAAATCGAATAGCGCCGGAATGAGCGGCAGGCGGGAACCGATGGAAAGATTGGTCACTGCCCAACAGGGGAACCCTCCAAGCACGTATGGGGCGCGCTCGCGCAGCAAACGCAAGACCGTAGCCTCGACTTGCCCCTGCTCAAGATCCGTGCGTTGCGAACGCATGGCTGCACGCATTGCGTCCAACTCTTCGCGATCGCAATCCTCGGGTAGCCCTTGCCGTCGTCGATTGTCCAAGGCCACGGCTTGTGGCGCAATTTCAGCAAGACGTTTTGAAAGAGCGGCAATGGACTGCGTGACGCTTTCCAAAGAAGGAAGCGCTCGAGCAGCTTTTTCCTTGGGGAAGCATTTTAAACGTATCACGCTGTAATCAACCGCTTTTTCAAAGAGAGGCAACGCATCAGCCAGTTGCAACAAAGACGCAGGGCTCGGTAGCAGGGGAAAATTCGGCAATCCTGGGAAAGCCGCCACGCGTTTTCGGGCAGATGGATACCATGGCAGCAATGCGAAGACTCGCCACCACGCAAGGAGCCATTGCACACGAGGCCGCTGTGTATTTAACCGCAGGGAATGGATGATGTGATCGATATTCCGAATCGTCTTGGTCGGAAGCAAACATGGATCGGCCTCCAACACGGCGGCCACCGCGGGAGGAAGATCGTGGGCAAGGATCGCCAGCCGCTCTTCGAGCAATCCCAGTTCCCCCCCCACCTTGGCAATCTGCCTCGCATATCGGGCTTGTTTGCCCCGCGTCACAAGCAGTTCATCGATTTCCTGACGCAGTATCGCCAAGCGTTCCGCCGCAGAAGGATCCCCATGTTCCGCCAAAAGTTGTTCGATTGCATCGTCAAAAGTAACTTTCAGATTGGGATCGTCCTTAGAATTGGCCCTTATCATGAGCGGGCGCCCTTCAATATCCATAAGGCGTCCCATAACCGCATCAATTGCCTTGTGGTTCCGGCCGGCGAACAGCACGGACTGACCCCTCAACCGCGCATTCTCCGCCACGCAGGCGACGACTTGACTCTTTCCCGTCCCGGGAGGTCCGGTGATCACACTCACAGGCTGCGTGAGCAATGAAGTGACCGCACGCCGCTGCTCTGCATTGAGCTGCCTCGTTTCGATAACTATTTCCTCATGGATGCATTCCTCCACAGACGTTTTCTTTGGCTGTTCCTTCTTCTCAATGGCAAAGACTTGGGCTAAAGCCGTACGATCGAGCTCCTCATCCGATGTTGCTTCTATGACGCGCAATTCCTTAAGCAGCGTCTGCGTATAACGCGCGCGTCTAGCCGTCATAAGAACGGCACGATTGTAGATGCCCGTCTCGAAAGGCTCCGGTATCGGAGTATCCGGGACAGCATGCGGTTCTAAAGGCTCACAAACGCTGTGCCGCATGACGGCTTCGAGAACATGTGTCAGGGTTTCCAAATTCGCATGTTGCCCATTGCCATCCTGCTCGGGAGCCCCATCCTCGACCGAACGCCCCTCAATAAATCCGCAGGCGGAAGGAAGGCATTGCGCCTTTCTGGATGCAAACGGAAAGCGGATTCGAGCCACCCCAAGTTCACCTCCGGACGAGTCGCATCCAAACGCAGGACGATGCCAGAAGTCGTCAGGGAGTGCTCCACCTGAAAATAAAAAATCGGGCGTACCAGCGAAACATCCGGCTCTCCAGCCTTCGCCTTGAAAAGGCCCACACGGGATACCCTAGGACAAGAGTCTCTTCAGCTTGAGGCGCGGGCAAAGCCCCCACGAACGGAGCAAGGTGAGGCCCCAGCGGAATACTCATACGCCAAGGCAAGCCGGGGCGTGGCAGCCAGGAGCCGCTCCTTCGGAGGTACAAAAATCGCTCGCCCAACTGATTCTGATAAGCTAAAGCATCTGCCCCTTCCTCACTACGGATGCAGTGACGGTAGTAGCGCAACAATTTCCGGAAGGCGCCCATCGGCCGGACTCTTCATAAACATCGTCAATATTGGATTCAGGGGAATCTTTGCTAACTGGAAGGCAGGCTGTATCCCCATTTTTTTGGGGGGCGTCGGGGAGGTGGGTGGCAGAAGATATCCGTTTGTAACAGAAGAAGTTGTCTTCTCCGTGGGTGGCCCCACAGTTTTCCATCGACCATGGTCGAATTCTACAAGACCCTGCCTAAAGAGCTGGCGCAGCATTTTTATCGTCTGGTAATCCGAAATATGTTCACCACCAAGACGCAGTCGCACGCTGAGAGACCTCGAAGAAATGGCCTGAGGAGAACATTCCAAAAAATGAAGGAGTTGCTGGATATTTTGTGAAGGTTGCATTTCCAGTGCCTATTTGCGTTAGCGTCGCAAAAATTATGCTGGCATTTCCCTTTCAATGGCGATCGAATTGTGCCGAGACTGTGGGACCAACAGACCCAACTTCCGTTATCAAAAATTTAACCGTTTGTGGAGCGCCTCGCCCTCGAAGTGCCGCGGATTGAGGAGATTGCACGGTGGCAATCACGTGATACTATGACCGTGGGTAGCTAGCATTTCGTTCTAGGTCGCCCCCCCCGCCCGCATCCAAAGGATAGGATAGTTCGTTCAAAGTCTCCTTCAGGGAGCCAGCTCCCGCCATAGGCCCACACGAAAACGGTCTTTCTTCATGAAGGGCATTTGGGAACTATCGCTCGTTCATCCTTTTCGCTGGAAGGGAAAAGAAATGATGAGAAGGGACCTGCACCCTGCGGAGGGGGGCAGGTATCCCTACGTCTGCGGTAAAGCAGATAGTCCTCCAAGAGGAGGACTATCTGCCCCCGTTTGAGTCAAAAAGTGGGGAGAGCATGGGGAGAAAAATGCCCGCCAAAAGAAAAAGGGAGCTAGGCTTTTGACCTAACTCCCTGAATTATCTGGCTCCCCGGGACGGACTCGAACCGCCAACCTAGTGGTTAACAGCCACCCGCTCTGCCAATTGAGCTACCGGGGATCAGCGAAGCGAGGAATTTTCTTATGCCCATCACCACGAACCGTCAAGCCTTTTTGCCGCCCGAGCCAAAATTACGCTGCACGTGCCGCCGTTTCCTCCGGCCTAGAACCCCGCCTCCAACGGCGGATTGACCAGGCAGGGCCCGGCTCCGGTCATGTCGGCCGGCGGGACGTCCGCCGGAGTCAACCGGATTTTGCGGCCCTCGACCGCGAGCCGTCCCTCGGCCAGCCAGGCGATGGCCTGGGGGTAGATGCGGTGCTCCAGTGCCAGGATACGCACGCCAAGGCTGGATTCGTCATCGTCGGGAACGACCGGCACCGCCGCCTGGATGACGATGGGACCGTTATCCATGACCTCGTTGACGCAATGGACGGTGGCCCCGGAGATGGCCACGCCGTACGCGGCGGCGTCGGCCTGGCCGTGCAGGCCCGGAAAACTCGGCAGAAGGGCCGGATGAATGTTCAGGATGCGGTTGCGGTAGGCGGAAACAAACGTGGGGCCAAGCATGCGCATAAAACCGGCCAGGATGACGGCTTCGGCCCCGGAGGCGACCACCGCGGCCAGCAACGCCGCATCATAGGCCGCCCGCCCCCCGGGATGGTCGGCGGCGGACACGACCAGCGTCGGCAGGCCGCGCTCGCGAGCGCGCGTCAGACCGTAGGCGTCGGCCCGGTTGGAAATGACGACGGCGATGCGGGCCGGCAGCACCCCGGCCTCGATACGGTCGATGATGGCCTGCAGATTCGACCCCGATCCGGAGATGCACACGGCCAGGGGAAGCGTCACGCCCGCGCCTCCGCGTCGGCGATGATCGCCCTGGCCAGGGCCGGGATAGTGAACTCCGGCGCCGTCACATCAGGGCTGAAGCCGAACCGGGCCAGGGTTTCGGCCGTGACCGGCCCGATACAGGCGATTTTGACGGAACCGGCGGCCCGGAGCGCCTCGGGCGCAATTTTCGCAAAAAAATTCTTCACCGTGGAAGAGCTGGTAAACGTCAGGTAGTGGACCTGACCGGCCTTGATGGCCGCAATGATCTCCTCCGGGTCCTGATCGGCCGGCTTGGTCTCGTAGACCGGCAGCACGGTCACCGTGGCCCCGGCCTCGGTCAATTTTTCCGGCAGCACTTCCCGGGCCTCCCGCGCCCGCGGGATGAGAATACGCGCCCCGGCCACGCCCAGGTCGACCATCCCCGCCACCACCGCCTCGGCCACGAAGCGCTCGGGCACGTAATCCGGCCGAATGCCGCGTCCGACCAGGGCCTCGGCCGTGGCCGGACCGATGGCCGCCACCTTGATGCCGGCAAACGCCCGGGCGTCGAGCTCCATGGTGTCCACTTCCGCAAAAAAGCTGCGCACGCCGTTGGCCGAGGTAAAAACCACCCAGTCGTACTCGTACAGCCGGGCGATGGCCACCCGGACCGGATCGGGATCGTCCAGGGGGGCGATGGCGATGGTCGGAAACTCGAAGCAGCGGGCCCCCTCCTCGGCCAACAGCCGGACCAGTTCGCTGGCCTGTTCCCGGCTGCGGGTCACCACCACGCCCCTTGCCCAGAAGCGGCCGCTTCTCGAACCAGGCCAGACGGTCATGGAGGCTCACCCCACCCCCCGCCGACCACCAAAAGCGACGGCGGCGTAAACCCGCGACGCACCGCCTCCTCGGGAATGGTGGCCAGGGTGGCCACCAGCGTCTGATGCAGGCAGGTGGTGCCCCAGCGCACCAGGGCGGCCGGCGTGTCACCGGCCATGCCCGCCCGGATCAGGTTTTCGCTGATGTGGGGCAAGGTTTTTCACCCCCATGAAAAAAGACCAGGGTGGAACCGGAAACGGGCGAACGCCTCCCAGTTGAGCGAACTTTCGCTCTTGGCCTGGTCCTCGTGCCCGGTAATAAACGACACCGACGAGGCAAAACGCCCGATGGGTGATGGGGGATGCCGGCATAGGCCGGCGCGCCACGGCCGACGTCACGCCCGGCACCACCTCGAAGGAACAGCCGGCGGCCACCAGTTCCTCGGCTTCCCCTCGCCGCCGCGGCCGAACACGAAGGGATCGCCGCCCTTGAGCCGGGCCACCAGCTTGCCTTCCTTGGCCCGGGCCACCAGCAACGCGTTGATGGAGTCCTGGGGCAGGGTGTGGTCACCGCCCATCTTGCCCACATAAAGGATTTCCGCGTCGGGGCGGCAAAAATCGAGAAAGGCCTTGTTGGCCAGGTGATCGTAGACCACCACGTCGGCCCGGGACAGGAATATCCCGCGCCCGAAGCGTGAGCAGCCCCGGGTCGCCCGGCCCGGCCCGAGAAGATAGACTTTGGACATGCCTTCGCCCTTGGTTTGATCGAACAGCGCGCCAGCGGCCGAGAAAAGGCCCGTTTCCGGCTACGACCCCTCGTGCCATTCCCTCTCCGCTCCGCACAGGCAGGTGTCGATGACCAGATCCACGATGCACTGGCTGGCCAGCCGGTATCCGGAGAAATCAGCATGGCCGCCCGGCCGGAGTCCGGCACCATGCCATTATCATAGAGATAGTGGATAACGACCCGACGGTTGCCCGTCCGGCCGCATCGTGACGGATTCCACGGTGGCCTGGTAGAGACCCCGGCTATGGCACGACGCCCAAGCCGCGTTGAAAACAACGAGGGTAACGGGCCTCGCCGCCGCCCGTGGCCCGGGGTGCACCCGGCACAGACGGCCAGCACGACCGCCAGCGCCAAGCCCATTCGTGTCATTTTTCGCATGCCAGCTCCCGAACAAACCGTTTTTCGGGTTCATACATGGATTCCCGAAACGGCAACCCCGAGAGGTTCCTTTGACTTCAGGCGGCAATCGTTGCACAAGGAGAGCCGTTTGCCCAAGGGAGGGTCGCGTGACATTTCGAGTCGCCCGCCGTCTTTTTTTCGCCCTCAGCCTGGTCTGTCTGGCCTGCGCCAGCGCCTCGGCCCAGGACGACTATCGGGCCATTCTGGGAAACGATGCCGGCATTTTCCCCGGCGCGGCATTCAAAAGGTTTTTCATTTTCCCAAGGCCAACGTGGTGACCTTTGAAACAAACGCCGCTCCTGCCGCCATTGCGGCATTTTATAAAAAAGATATGACCGCCCGGGGCTGGAAGGTGGAAGTGGACGACGTCAACGCCCAGGCCTCCTTTCTCCTTTTGACCAAGGATGGACGACGCTGCATCGTCGAGTCGCAGCGTGGCCTGCCCGGCCGTACGGGCTACAGCGTCAGCCTGTAACAAGCGCGAAAAAGACTTCCGGCCGGCCTGGATGCTGCCGGTTCGCCGCCGATCATGCCTGAACCAATGCTTGTCCCGGTTGCCTCCTCCAAAGCCAAGCGTCGCCTCCTTCTGCTGGCCGGGGTAGGCAGCATCCTCCTCGTCACGGCGATTCTGGTCCTGCCCTGGCTGGTCCGGCAGGCCATCGGTCCTCTGCGCCTGCGGGCCGTGGTCGAGGACGCCCTGTCCGAAGCCCTGCACCGCAAGGTCACCATTTTGGGCGATGTCTCCCTCATCGTGGTGCCCTGGTTCGGCCTGTCCATCGGCCCGCTCTCCATGGCCGACGCCCCGGGATTCGGCCCGTCCCCCATGCTCAGCGCCGCCCATACCGAGGTGACCATCCGCATCCTGCCGCTTTTGGCCCGGGTGGTCTCCACGGGCTCCGTGCGCGTGCAGGGGTTGACCCTGCACCTGCGCCGCGAGGCCTCGGGCCGCTCCAACTGGGACGACCTGACCAGCCCGCCGGGGCAGACCACCCAGGTTCCCGCCGGCTGGCAGGTGGCCCCCCAGCCCAGGGACATCCGGGTCACGGGCGCCTCCGTCAGCTATCTGGATCAGACCACCGGCCGGGACTGGACCTTTACCGACACCCAGCTCTTCACGGGACTGGGACAGCCGTTCAATTTTTCCCTGGCCTTCCGCGCCCGCGGCCCCGTCCCCGGGGCCAGCCTGGAATGCCGCGCCCAGGGCAACGCCTCCCTTGATCAGGTCACCGGCCTGCCCATCCCGCGGAGCGCCCCGCCTGACGACCATCGCGCCATTTCACCAGCCCGCTCGTCCCGGGCGGAGCCAGTCCCGTTTCCATCCTGTCCCATACCACCCTGACCTATGATCCGGACAGGCGGACGCTCGACCTGAAGGACCTGGACGCCCAGCTCCCCGGCGTGCGCCTGACCGGCTCGGCCCGGGTCACCCAGGCGACCACCGCCCCCCGGGCCGAAGCCACGCTGACCCTGACGGCCGACCTGGCCGGCGGCTGGCGCGACATCCTGGGGCTGTCCCCGAACGGGGACCAGCCCAACCTGACCGCCCCGGCCGGCGGGGAACCGACCAGCCGCGAACCGGTGGTGGCCCCGAACGAATCCCTGACTGCGGAAAAATCCGCCGAGGCCGGCCAGGCCGTCCTGACCGTCGCGGTCAGCGCCGACACCGCGGCCCTGACGCTCCGGGAAGCCCAGCTGCGCCTGCCCCGGGGAACCGCCTCGGCCACGGGAACCGTGGTTTTCGGCGAGACGCCCGTGCTCGACCTTTCGCTTTCGGCCGAGGGCCTGGACAGTGACGACCTGCCCCCAAACGCCGGCCAGGATGTCTGGAGCCTCCCTGCAAACTGGCTGTCCCGGTGGCGGGTGGACGCCCGGCTGGATCTGCGGCGCTGCGTTGTAAGCGGCCTGCCGGTCAAGGATTTCCACGCCACCGTCAAAAGCGGGAACGGACACGCCCGGCTGTATCCCGTCTCCGCCGTGCTGCCGGAGGGGCTGGCCAGCCTGGACGCCCGGTTGGACAGCCTGCCGGACGGGCTGGCCGTGGACATCCAGGCCGGCGTCGATCCCCTGCCGGACGGCGGGAACCAAGCCCCGCTTCCGAGCCGGGCCCGGGTTCAGGGACGCTGGGGCGCGGACGGAGCCAAGGGAACCTTTGTCCTGCAAAGCCCCGACCCGGGAGCCGCCGGCCGGGTCCTCGGACTGGCCGGCCTGTCGGCGGAGCCCTTGGAATGCCGGGGAGGATTCGCCGCAACCACCGGAAGCCGCCGCCCGATACGGCATCTGGCCCTGACCGATCTCAACGCCAGCCTGGCGGGAACCCTCTTCCACGGCCAGCTGTCCTGGGACGAGGCCGCGCCGCTGCGCCTCTCCTTCGACCTGGCCGCCGACACCCTGGACGTGGACAAGCTCGCCGCCATCACCGGCCCGACCGGCGGCGGCACCGGGCTGCGGGCCGACGGGAAAGTGCGGGTGGACCGGCTGACCGTCCGGGGCATCGAGGCCCAAAACACCGCCGGAACCCTGACCCTGGCCGACGGACGCTTCGAAACCGTCTTGACCGGAGGCGAACTTTTCGGCGGCCGGCTGTCGGGCAAGGCCAATGGCGACGCCTCGGGCCGCATCGGGGCCACCGTGCAGCTGGCCGGGGCCGATGCCGCCAAACTGCCCGGAAACCTGCAGCTCGCCGGCCCGATCACGGCCAAGGCCACCCTGGAAACGAACATGGCCAAGGACGTCCGACCCCGGACGCTCCAGGTCAAGGTGGAAGCCGAGGCCTCCCGGCTCGAACACGGCCGCGCGCCCGACCGGCTGTCCCTGGGCAGCCCCAAGGCCGTCCTGACCCTGACCGGCCGGGACACCCCCGCCGGCGGGGACGATCTCCCCCTGGACGCCAGCCTCACGGTGACGAATGCCGCCGGCGGCGGACTGCGGGACATCCGGTTGGCGGTCTCGGGCCCCCTGGTCATGGATGCCACCGGACGGCTGCGGGAGGGCGGGCCGGCCAAACTGGAAGCCTCGGCCCTGTGGCCGGGCGGCATCGCCCCCGGCCGGGATCTCAAGCTGTCCCTGGCCGGTCCCCTGACCCTGGATGTGGCCGACGGGAGCTTCGCGGCCGGCGACCTCCGGGCCGATATCGGCGGCCTGCCGGCCACGGTCAAAATCGGACGCAAGGCCGGCGAGGCCAGCCGCACGACCTTTTCGCTGGAAACGGGCCCGCGCCCCCCCCGCCAAGTGCTGACCGGCTGGGGCCTGGACCTGCCCAAGGGCCTGGCCGCCGACCGGCTGACCAAGGGTTCCTTGTCCCTATCGGGCACGGCCGGCGAGGCCGGTCTCGACATCAACCGGCTGACCCTCGCCCTGGATGACACCACCCTTGGCGGCCGGGCGAACTTCCCCAAATTCGACTTCAAGCGCGGCAAATGGGAACTGTCCGTGGACCGGCTGGACTGGGACGCCTATTTCCCGCCGGCCGCCAAGACCACGCCGGAGGAACGGCGAAAACCCTTCGATTTGCGACTGCTCCGCGACCTGGCCCTGGATGCCCGGCTGACTGCCGGCTGGCTCAAACGGGGAAACGTGACCTTCGGCGCCACCACCATCACGGCCAGCGCCCGGGGAGGCGTCTTCAGCTATCGCCAGGAATCCCCGCAATTCTACGGCGGACGCTTTTTTGCCGAAATCCGGGGCGACGCCCGGGGGCCGGCCCTGGCGGCCATGGCCGAACTCAAGCTCGAAGGATTCGAATGCGCGAGTTTCATGCGGGACTGGGCCGATGGCGACACCCTCAATTCCGGGAGCGCCACCTTCATCCTGGCTTCCCGGGCCCGGGGCATCAGCGAAGCCGAACTGCGCGAAACCCTGACCGGCAACGCCCGCCTGCAGATCACCCGGGGGGACTTCAACATCCACGACGGCCATAAACCCAGCGAAAAGGCTCCCCCCGAAACCGTCCCCTTCGACGTCTTCTCCTCGTCCTGGCTCGGCCGGGAAGGCGTGGCCCGGACCGACGACTTCACCATCGAAAGCCCGAAGATGCAGGTCCGCGGCAAGGGTCAGGTGGACCTGCGCAACGAAACCATCGACCTGTCGGTCATGGCCACCCTGCACGACGGCAGCCAGGCCGCCGCCACCATCAGCGGCCCCCTGGACGACCCCAAATTGGCCATCGACCGCAGCAAAATGCTCGGCGACATGCTCTATCGCGTCCTCCAGGGCATCATCAGCATCCCCGGCCGGACCGTCACCCATATCTTTCAGCTCCGGTAGCCGCCATGTCCGCCCTGCCCGTCCCGCCGACCTATGCCGCCTTCCCGGTGGGACCCGGGAAGGACTGACGGACGTGCGCCTGGAGATCGGCGGCCGCGTCTGGCACCTGGCCGGCCGGGGCGGACCGGCGGCCGAACGGGAACGGGCCTTGACAGCCCTGGCCGGCGGCGGACTGCCGGTCCTGGTCGGCGCGGGCCTCGGCGCCGGACTGGCCGCGGTCAGGGAGCGCTTTTCCGGACCGATCTTCGTCCTCGACCGCGAGCGGGCCATCGACGCGGTGACCGGCGTACGGGCCACCTTTGCCGGAGATGCCGCCGTCCGTTTCGACGACGATCCCGATCCTGACCGGGCGGCCTCGGCCGTGGCCGACGCCGCCCGGGCCGCCGGCTTCGCCCGGCTGGCCGTCATCGCCCACCCGCTCTACCAGCGCCTCGATCCGGCCTGGTACGGCGTGGCGGCGGCCAGACTCGGCCGCTACGCCGCGCTTCGCGAACGCCTCGTCGTCCCGCGCTTCGCCGGCCCGGAAGTCCCGGGTGCTGCTCTTGTGGCGACCCTATTTTCTCTACCGGGAGATCGAGGCGGCCCTTGACCGACTGGGCGTGCCGTACCGGCGGGTGGATACCGGCACCGGGGAGCAGGGCGAAACCGGCGTGGTCGAAGCGATCCTCGCCGCCGTAGCCGATTTTCGTCCGGACTTCGCCCTGACCGTCAACCACCTGGGCCTGGACCGCGAGGGGCGGCTGGCCGGACTGCTCGCGGATATCGGCCTGCCCCTGGCCTCCTGGTTCGTGGACAGCCCGCGCCTTATCCTCCACGAGTACGCCGGGCTGGCCACGCCGCTGACCATGGTCTTTTCCTACGATGCCGACGCCCTGCCGGAGCTTGCCGCCATGGGCTTCGCCCACCGCCGCTGGCTGCCCCTGGCCACGGATCCCGAGCGGTTCCGGCTGGCCGCACCGCTTCCCGCCGGCCATCCCTGGCGCTGCGACGTCTCGTTCGTCGGGGAATCCATGGAACGGCAGGCGACCGAGGCCCGGAACCGACTGCCGGCCGGCTCGGCCCTTGGCCGGTTGTTGCCCGGAGCGGCCCGGGATTTTGGCGCCGCACCCGAGCGCAGCGCCCGCCAATTCCTGGAAAGCCGGCCGGAACTGGCCCGGGCCTATGCCGCCCTGCCGGACGATCCGGCCAGGCTCAACGCCGAGCTGGCCCTGACCTGGGAGGCCACCCGCCGCTACCGGCAGGCCTGCGTCCGGGCGCTCGTGCCCTTTTCGCCGGTCATCGCGGGAGACGCCGGTTGGGAAACGGCCCTGCCCGGAGCGGGGACACGGTGGCGCCGCCTGGACGGACTGGAGTATTATACGGAGTTACCGGAATTCTACCCGGCAAGCGCGGTGAGTTTCAACTGCACGAGCCTGCAAATGAAGGGGGCGGTCAATCAGCGGGTCTTCGACGTGCCGGCCTGCGGCGGCTTCGTACTGACCGACGCCCGGGACCAGCTCTCCGCCCTGTTTGCGCCGGACCGGGAAACGGCCGTCTACGCGGCCCCGGAGGAGATTCCGGACCGGCTGCGCCACTTCCTGGCCCATCCCGAGGAACGCCGGAAGCGCTCCCAGGCGGCCAGACGGCGCATTCTGGCCGAACACACCTATGTCCATCGATTGCGGACGCTCGGGGCGGCCATGCGGCAGGCCTTCGGCGTCTGACCGGGAGCGATGTCCGCCTCAGGCCCGATCCCTACTCTTTCGGAACAGCGAGCGATTTCCCGACAGCCAGCTTGTCCGGCGCGGTGATGCCGTTGGCTTCGAGCAGACGCGCCTCGCTGACGTGCAGCCGTTTGGCGATCAGATGCGGCGTGTCGCCGGACGGCACCACATAGTCCCCGGCCGGCTCCGCCGATGCGGCAACCGTCACGGGTCCACCCGTCGGCGTGGCCGCCGACGTCTCGTCCGTTTCCTCCAAATTCCGGCCCGCCGGCGTTGTTTCGACCGCCGGCGCGGTCGTGGCCGGCACAGCAGGTGCCGACGGCTCAAAATCCGTGCCCGGAGGAGGCGGCGGCATGATCGAGGCGAACGCGGGCAGATGGCGGCCGGGCCGGCTGGTCGCCCGGTCCATCAGCTCATTATAAATGATCGAATACTGGAGATAAAAATTCTTGAAATTCTCCAGGGTGTCGGGCCGGGGCGAAGCCTGCCAAGCCGCATGGGCGGTGCCCAGGCGCTCATAGGCCACCACGGATTCCTTGCGGAGCATCTCGATGGAGACGTACTGCATGTTGCGCTCAAGCGCATCAGTATTTCCCGCAGCCCGCACAAAAAAGCGCAAGCAGAATCGCAAGGATACAGGCCTTCTCGGCCCAGTTGGCGGACATAGCCATGGATGATCCCCTTTGTCGTCACCGGCCTTCCCGATGGCGCCCGGAGGTTTGCAGCAACCAAGGATTGCGATACATGCCTTGGAACATGAATTTCGTCAAACTGCCCAACCGGCCGCCAAGCGTGCCCCGAACCGTCGGGAACGGCTATGTCCAGCCAGTCCTGAACCGATATTTTTCCCCGCTCCCCACGTCTGCGCCCCCATCTTCCGCTGTGGGCCTTCGGTCTGGAAGGTCCGTGGCTGGGACGCCACCTGGCCGACACCCTGGACTGGCCTGACCGGAACGCTTCCGGAACTGACCGGACTGCGGGCCGCCCTGGCCGCCTGGCGTTTCGAGCGGTCGCCGCTGGACCCGGCCTGCGCCCGGGCGCTGCTGCCCGCCGGCCGGGATACGGCCGGTCCCCGGCTGCGGGGCCTCGCCCGACGGCTGGCTCCCCGGCTGGGACCGCCGACCGAGGCCCGGGAGTGGCCGGCGCTGCGCGACGGACCGGACCTGGAGGCCGCCCTGGCCGTTCTCATCCGGGGCATGGCCGATCAGGCCCACGGCCTGTTCTGGCGCGGCAAGGCCCTGGAATACGCCCTGACGGCGGGACGGCCCGAGCTGGCCGCCCTGGCCGTGGCCCCCCTGGCCGCCGATCCGGCCACCGCCCCCCTGGCCGCGCGCCTGACCGCCGAAACGGCGGCCGCCTTTGCCGGACCGGAGGCCGCCCTGGAAGCCGCCCGGGCCGTGGATGAGGCGCTGTTTCCCCGGTTCGCGGCCCTGGCCCAGGGGCAAGCCCTGATGGCCACCGGCGACCGGGAGAAGGGTACGGCGGTCCTTTCCCGTCTGTGGCGCCGGGAAAACTGGCACCCCGGCCTGACCCTGCACCTCTACGAGCTGCTGCATCCGGTGCCTCCGGCCGATCTTTCCGCCCTGCCCGGCCGGCTCTCCGTCTGCATCTATTCCTGGAACCGGGCGGAAAATCTCGCCCGGACCCTCAAAAGCCTGGCGGCCGGCCGCCTCGGCCCGGCCCGGGTCATCGTCCTCGACAACGGCTCCACGGACGACACCGCGGCCGTGTGCCGGGCCGCCGCCGGCCGTTTCGCTCCGGGGCGTTTCGAAAGTCTGTCCCTGCCCGTCAACATCGGGGCCCCGGCCGCCCGCAACTGGCTGGCCGCCACCGCCGCCACCGACCCCGACGACCTGGTCGCCTTCGTGGACGACGACGTGACCCTGCCGGAAAACTGGCTGGCCCTCCTGGCCGGGGCCCTGGCCGCCGATCCCGAAGCGGACGTGGCCGGCGCGCGCATCCTGGCCGGCGCGACCAGCGTTCCCCTGTCCGCCGACATCCACCTGCTCCCGCCCCAGGGTGCCGCGACCGTGCGTCCCCTGGTCAACTGCCCCCGGGGCCCGGATTTCGGGCTGACCGCCGCCAGCCGCCCCTGCCCCTCGGTCTCGGGCTGCTGCCACCTGCTGCGCGGCCGGACGCTCCACGGCCCGTCCCCCTTCGACATCCGGTTCTCCCCCAGCCAGTTCGACGATCTGGCCCGGGACATCCGGGGCTATCTCGAAGGCGGGCGCTGCGTCCTGGCCGGCGCCCTGGCCGTGGGCCACCACCAGCCGCTCCCGGCCGGCCGGTCCCCGGGTCGGATCAGCGGCGCCCGGGTCAAGCTGGACGGGCTCTTTGCGGCTCCGCCCATGGCTGTCGCTGCCAGCCGGGATCTGGATACAGCCTGGGACGAACTGGAGGCCAAATGGAGACGGCTTGTCCGGATCAGTCGAGGAGATACTGGCGAGGATTGACAGGCGCGCCGTTGACATGGACTTCGTAGTGCAAATGGCTGCCGGTGGTGCGGCCCGAATTGCCGGAAAGGCCGATGCACTCCCCGCGCCGGACCATCTGGCCCGGCTTGACCTCCGCCTTCTTCAGATGGGCAAACACCGTCTCCAGGCCGAAATCATGGTCGATGACCACGCGCAGGCCGTAGCCGTGCATGAAGTCGGCCTCCACCACCCGGCCGGCTCCCGGCGCATACACCGGGCTGCCCGTGGGCACCTTGATATCCACGCCGTTATGAAAATCGCCCCCCGGCCGAAAGGGGAGAT